>Ga0315278_10001245_pt1 | contig 22136 bp, 15 predicted proteins | sample YL17G06_0_MG_FD_203880 | JGI IMG/M metagenome (GOLD analysis project Ga0315278, IMG submission 203880) | Sediment microbial communities from Yellowstone Lake, YNP, Wyoming, USA - YL17G06_0 | ecosystem: Environmental > Aquatic > Freshwater > Lake > Sediment | place: USA: Wyoming | collected... | reverse complement strand
GTACGATTCGACGCCGCACTCAAGGTAAGAGCCGGATGAGGTAGTTCCTCAAGTCCGGATCTGTGCGGGGGGTGCCGGGAAACTGGCATTCCTACCGCGACAATTTTCACCTTCGCGATCTTAGCGGCTAATAAAAGTGGCTGACGGCTTCAGGTTGCCGCTGTCTTGATTCTTTTCTTCTTTCCTGCTATACTGGTGTTTCGGAGGAAAGGCAAATGGCGGACTATCGTTACAAGGTTAGTATTACCAAACAGGCGGAACCGGGTTTGTTTCGCGTCGCCTGGCTGGATATGGAAAAAGGAACGGAGAACTCTTTCGGGGTTTCCGCGTCGAAGATAATAGAGATGTCGGAGAACCGATTAAAGTCCTGGAAGAAACCCGAGAACCGTTTAGCCTCCGGCAAGGAATTATTCGATTTTCTCGACGGCAGTCCCCGGTATTTTTCGAACCTTTTGGATGCCGCTTCCGCCGGGAAGTTTTCTCCGCTAGTTTATTTAACCGCCTGCCGGGAAACGGAAGATTGGCCTTTCGAATCGATGGCGCAAGGGGAGCGGTTTCTTGTTCCGACGGCGCTGAACCTGGTGCGGTGTGCGTCGGAACGCGGCGCGAAAACGAAACCGGCCCCTAAAAACCGCCCGTTAAAAATGCTCTTTATGGCCTGCTCGGCCCTGGGGGTGGAACCTGAATTGAGTTTTGAAAAGGAAGAAGAAACGATTTTCAAAGTAACGGAAGCATTGGCGGTGGATATAGAGGTGGAGGATTCCGGGTCGCTGGAGGGTTTAAAGGGCAAGCTGGCGCTTGAGAAGTATGATATTGTGCATTTGTCGGGTCATGCCGGCATCGATGACGAGGGGCAGGCGTTTTTTGTGATGGAGGATGAAGCGGGGAACCCCCGGTATGTGACTGCGTCGGAGTTGTATCATGAAGCCTTGATCGATAATATGCCGCGAATGGTTTTTTTATCGGGGTGTCACACGGGTGAAACGGTTGAGAAAGCAGCGGGGACTGAGACGGTGTCTTTTTGCCGGGAATTGGTGGAGGAATACGAGGTTCCGGTGGTGTTGGGTTGGGGGCGAGCGGTGGGCGATGAGGACGCGACGCACGCGGCCCAGGTGATTTACCGCGAGTTGAGCCGCGGCAAGAGTGTTTTGGAAGCGGTGCGGCGCGCCAGATATGATATGATTCATCAAACTTCTCACGGCCTGGCGGGGGACTGGTTATTGCTGCGTTTGTTCGGGGATATGACGCCTTTGTCCGCGTTGGTTAAGGAAGGGCAGAAGAGGAAACCGAAACACCGGGAATTAATCCATACTGATTTGAGAAACAGCCGGGTGAAGGTATTGAAAGAGGGGTTTGTGGGGCGGAGGCGTCCTTTGCAGCGGAGTATTGGGGCCCTCAATAACAACCGGGATAAAGTGGGGGTTTTGATATTGGGAGCGGGTGGATTGGGGAAGAGTTGTTTGGCGGGGAAAATATGTGAGCGGTATTCGGGGCATCAGTTGATTATAGTGCATGGGGTTTTCAATGCGGTGACGTTCGAGGAGGCTTTGCGGGAGGGGTTTGAAACTGCAAGGGATAAAGAGGGGTTGGCGGTTCTTGATGAAAAGATTGAATTGACAAAGAAACTATCGGAATTATGTGTGACGTCGTTTCGGGAGGGGAATTATTTTATTGTGCTGGATGATTTTGAGCAGAATTTAGAAGGCGGCACAAAAGAGGAATTAACAAAAGCTTTTGCGGGGGGTCCAGGGGGGCGCTTTTCTCGAAAAGCGCCCCCCTGTGAACAGAGTTTCCGCTTAACACCCGAAGCCGCGCAATTAATGATGGTGCTATTGCAGTGGTTGCCGAAGAGTGGGAAGATGACGCAGTTGATAATCACGGGCCGGTATGGGTTTGAACTGGAGTATAAAGGCGTGGATTTGGTTTTGGAGAGGTTGGAGCGGGTGTATTTGGCAAGTTTTTTAGCGGCGGAGCAGGAGAAGAAATTGTTGGAGCTGCGGTATATCTCCAGGGTCCCGGTGGAAGTGGTACGGCAGCGGGTGATCGCGGCGGGGTGTGGAAATCCGCGGCTGCTGGAGTGGCTGGACAAGTTGGTGGAGGAGTCGAGGAAAGAGGAAGTGGCGCTTTTGTTGGAGAAGGTCAAGGGGAAAAAGGAGGAGTTTATTCGGGAGCATGTATTGCGGGAGTTGCTGCGAAAGGGTGGGGCGGAATTCGGGAGGTTGATGGTCTGGTTGAGTATTTATCGGCGTCCTGTATTAAAGGAGGGCGTGAAAGCGGTTGCCGGGAAGTTGGGGATGACGACGTGGGAGGGGTTATTGGCCAGGGGTGTGGAGTTCAGTGTGGTGGAATATTATGCGATAGACAGTAGTTATGGGGTGACGCCGCTGCTGCGGGAGGAGTTGGAGGGAGAGAATAAGGATTGTGAGATGTGTCACCGGGCCGGGATGGAGTATTATAGTGGATTGAAGGCGGAAAGAAAAATAGAGAAAGTATATGACCCGGTATTGGTGGAAGAATTAATCTATCATGCCTTGGGGTGTGGTGAGGAGGAAATCGCGGCGGGAGAAGGCGGTAGGTTAGTGTTTTATTTAACAGAGCGGTTGGCGTTCCGGGAATCGCAGCGGGTGGGAGAATGGGTTTTGTGTGAAAAGAAAGCGAAGTTGTCCAGTGGGAATGATGGAACTTTATTGAATAACCTGGGATATTTACATTGGACCCTTGGGGATCAAGGGAAAGCCATCGGGTATTATGAGCAGGCGCTGGCCATATGGAAAAAAGTACATGGACCGGAGCACCCACAGGTAGCCACCAGCTTGAATAACCTAGGATTGGCATATAAGGCTCTTGGAGAGTTACGGAAAGCCATCAAGTATTATGAGCAGGCGCTGGCCATTGATGAAAAGGTCTATGTCCAGGAGCATCCCAGTGTTGCCAGAGAATTGAATAACCTGGGTGAAGCATTTAGAACAATGGGAGAAACAAGGAAAGCCATTGGGTATTATGAGCAGGCCCTGGCCATATCGGAAAAAGTATATGGACCGGAGCACTCACAGGTTGCCATCGGCTTGAATAACCTGGGAGCGTCTTACGATGATCTTGGAGAAAAAGAGAAAGCCATCGATTATTATGAGCAGGCGCTGGTCATATGGGAAAAAGTATATGGAGAAGAGCACCCACAGGTAGCCATCGGATTGAATAACCTGGGCTCGGCGTATTTTGAATTGGGTCAAAAGGACCGGGCCCGCCCTTATTTTGAAAAAGCACTGGCCATCTTTACCCATTTCTATGGCCCGGAACACCCCAATTCCAAAATGGTAAAAAGTAGCTTGAAGATTGTGAATGATGAAGGGAAAAGATGGAAGGTGAGAAGGTAAGAGGGTAAGAAGGTGAGAAAAAACAGGGAAAAGCGGAAGGGAAAAGAAGATAATGAGAGGTAAGAGAAATGGGAAATTATCAGTCGAGGATATATTGACATTTTGTTGTTTTTTCTATATCCTATTATCGTGAAAATTAATATTAATAAGCGACAGACCGCCAAACTGGACTGAGTGGTTTAAAGCCGATAAGTTGGCCTTGTCGCTGAAGAAGAAATCTTTGTGATAACCTAAAGGAGGTTGATATGAGAAAAAAAATAAAGTGCCCTGTGTGTAAAAATACTATCCCGATAGAGATTGGACAGAGTGATGCTTCTCTATATATTAATTGCGAGAATTGCAGTGCCTCACTAGATGTATCTTATACACTTCCAATAGATATTGACGTAATTGTAGATGCAATTAATATCAGTTACATTTGTCCTAAATGTAGATACTCTTTGGATGAAATTGGGATTTCAGATGAGTCGGGATCAGAAGAAGTAAACTGTAGTGATTGTAATTCTCTTCTTGAAGTGAGGTGGGACCACTGGGGACAAGATGATGTAGATGTCATAATTTTGGAAGAAGAAGAAGAAGAAGAAGATGATGATGATGATGATGATGATGAAAATTAGCCTGTCCCGTATCCTCAGCCCCTGCTTTTTTAAACGAAGTTTAATGAACCTTTGACAATTTTTGCCGCCGGTATTATAATAAATACATGGAAAACAAAAACAAAACAAAAGACATTCTTCTTCAATCCATCCGCGAAGGCTATAACCTACCCGAAGCTTATTTCAAAGTCGAAGTCGAGAAAGCTAGGTCAAAAAAGGATATCATTACCGTTCTAAACCTGGAACAACTGACCGGCGCACGATTGAAAAATTTTTATGTAGACACCGACCCCGTCCGCGACGCCGATACCATCTCTTCCCTCCAACTGCTGCTGGCAAATCCCCTTACCCCCTATACAAAATGCCTATTTTCAGGCTTCTCAGGTTCAGGCAAAACCACGGAATTGATTAAACTCTTCTTTGAAATGCAAAAACGGGCCAATGTGATTATCTTTTCCGCCTGGAACCGGCTTAAACTCTCCGATATTACTTTTGAATCCATTCTCTTTGAAATCCTGGAAGATGTGTTTAATTTTATATATACCAATAACCTTGTGGATGAATCGGATGCATTACTTCAAGATATCAAAACGAAAATATTAAAATGGTGTTCCGAAACCCTTATTATTTCAGAAGAAAACAAAACGCAATGCCAATCGCGCGAAAAAGGGGTCGAGTTCCTAAAATACATATTTTTCGAGGCCAAAAGCGCGAAAAGCACTTCAACCTCCAACCGGTACGAATCCACCCGGATCGAAGAACACAAAATTAATGATTTGATTTTCGAGTGCAATAAAATATTCGATTATATTAGAAATAAAACAGGAAAAGAAACCTTAATCATCATCGATGACCTGGAGAAAGTACCATTTACGAAAGCCCGGGATATTTACGTCCAGAATTCCGCTTATATCCGTGAATTCCGCTGTAAAATGGTGCTGACTATCCCGGTGGAACTGATTTTTCATTCGGACTTTGCCATTATCCAGAATGTATTCGGAGACGCGGAAGTTTTACCGATGATTAAAATCAAAGACAAATACGGCAAGCCCTACAAACCGGGTATCGAATGCTTAAAAGAAATTTTGGAACGCCGCATCGATCTATCGCTTTTTCAAGAGAAATGCTACCTGGATGCGATAACCTATTCCGGGGGAGCCATCAGGGAATTGTTTAGAATCATTCAACGGGCCGCCCTGATTGAAAAATCCGCTGAAATCTCCACGTTATCGATGCAAAAATCAATCAGTTACCACAAAGATATTTTCTCTTCCAGGATCCAGGAACACAACGCCGAAATCAAGATAAAATTCGAAGAGTACCTGGAGATTTTATTCGATATTTATAATGGGAATAAAATCGCGCCGCCGAAAACGCCTGCCCTTTTAGATTTACTCCGAACCCGGTCCGTAATTAAATTCAACGGCGAAGGCTTTTATGATACCCACCCACTGCTTGACGATTTTATAAAAGCCTACCAGGAAATAGCGAAAAAGAAAGGAAATGGAAAACCAGGAGAATAATCAGCCTCCGATCTTTTTCTTGACGCAGTCGATACCTTCGGTTCCAGCCGGGATATCTTTTTTATTTACAACTTCGAGGAATGCATCGCTTTATTAGAAACCGATGCGCAGGATTTTTTCCAGGGGCTCAATCCTATCCGGGACTTTTTTTCCCGGTTCCAGGTATTATTTGTTTTCTTTATGACCGAATACCTTGTCAAAGAGATGATCCGGAATGCATTTGACTTCTATGATTGGATGAAATTTAATTTTGATTTTCAAAAGGAGAGTCAAGAGTTACCGTTTCTAAGTACCGGCATGGCAATGGATTCGCGAAGAACTTATTCGGATATCGATGAAAAGATCAAATACCTGGAAAGCTCGTTAAACCGGTTAACGGACGAAAAAGCCCGGTCTTTACAGTTAATGGAGTTGGGAGAACTTTACGTTCAAGGGGCCCAATATGATGAGGCGCTCAGTCATTATAAAGAGGCAGTGGAGATTTGTTCCCGGATTGGGGATAAAGAGGGGATAAGCTCCGGTATATTTAAAATGGCCTCAATTTATGGGATAAAAGGAAATTATGCGGAAGCAATATCGCTTTTTGAGCAGTCGTTAAAGATAAATGAGGAGTTAGGCAACCGGGCGGGGGTGGCGGTATCGCTAAACAAAATTGGCGAAATTTATTCCCGGAAAGGTGATTATACCCGGGCATTAGGATATTATGAGCAGGCGCTGGCTATCGATGAAAAGGTGTATGGCCCGGAACATCCGGATGTAGCCATCGGCTTGAATAACCTGGGTGCTGCGTATGATGCTCTTGGCGAAAAAAAGAAAGCCATAGGTTATATTGAGCAGGCGCTGGCCATCGATGACAAGGTGTATGGCCCGGAGCACCCCAATGTCGCGATTCGCTTGAATAACCTCGGCTCGGCGTGGTATTCATTGGGAGAGTTACGGAAAGCCATCGGTTATTATGAGCAGGCGCTGGCAATTGATGAAAGGGTGTATGGAACGGAGCATCCCAGTGTTGCAACTTCCTTAAATAACCTGGGACTTGCGTATCAGGCCCTGGGAGAGTTACAGAAAGCCATAGGTTATTATGAGCAGGCGCTGGCCATCGATAGAAAGGTGTATGGCCCGGAGCATCCCAACGTTGCAACTTCCTTGAATAACCTGGGCTCGGCGTATTTTCAATTGGGTCAAAAGGACCGAGCCCGCCCTTATTTTGAAAAAGCACTGGCGATCTTTACCCATTTCTTTGGCGCCGAACACCCCAATTCCAAAATGGTAAAAAAGTGGCTTTTAAAATTTGAATGATGAATGATGAATGATGAATGATGAAGAAAAAACAGGAAGAGCGGAAGAGTGGAAGGAAAAGAAGAAGGTAAGAAGGTGAGAAGGTGAGAAGGTGAGAAGCCCGTCGACGAACGGCGCAAAGCGCCGTTCGATTTTTAATTAGAGGAACTCTTCCCAAAACAAGGAAAAAATGGTATTATTATTAAATTTTGCCGATGCAGCTAAGGTCGAGTCTTTGACTGGTGCTTTATGAGTAAGCCCGTTGAGAAGCATGATTCTGGTTGCTAAAGTATTTTTGACTGGTGGCATAGACCCCGATTGGAAGATTTTTTAAATATATAAGTAACCGGGCATAGGCAAAATGGAGAGTCGAGTGTATCTACACACACCGACCCACCAAAATATCCAGTGTAGAATAATGGAAGAATAAGCAGATGAATAAAAAAAAGATTAAAAAAACAAAAAAAAATCAAAATAAAGATAAAAAGGCGAAAGTAAAAAGGCTGGATGCGTTGGAGCAGATAAATTACAATGCAGCTGGTGTAGATATCGGAGATGCGGAGATAGTGGCGGCAGTGCCAGTAGGGAGAGATGAAGTCGGGATAAGGACTTTCAGTACCTTTACTTGTGATCTTTATGAGATAGCCAAATGGTTTAAAGAATGCGGAATAGAAACGGTGGCGATGGAATCAACGGGGATATACTGGATAAATCTATATGAGCTATTAGAGTCAGAGGGATTTGAAGTATATTTGGTGGATTCAAGGAAGACAAGAAATGTATCCGGAAGAAAGAGTGATGTAGACGATAGTGAATGGGTATATCAATTACACACTTATGGTTTGCTGCCGAAGTGTTATCGGCCCCAAGCCGACATTCGGAAGATAAGAGATGTGGTTCGTCACCGAGATAGCCTTATAAAATCACGTGTTGACCATGTAAACCGAATGCAGAAAGCACTCCAGTGCATGAATATAAAGTTAACCAATGTCATTAGCGATATAACCGGAACGACGGGGATGAAGATAATCCGCGCTATCTTGTCCGGTGAGAGGGACGCCCATGTTCTGGCCGAACATAGAGACCCCCATTGTAAAAGGAGCTATGAAGATATTGTGAAATCGTTAGAAGGTCATTTTCAAGAAGAGCATCTTTTTTCACTAAAACAAGAGCTTGAGACCTACGACTATTTTACCCAAAAGATGAAAGAGACAGATGAATTTATTAAGACTCTTTATAATCAGGTTGAAAGCGCTGTAGATATTGAAGAAAAACCTTTAAAACCCGCCCCCCCAGCCAAAAAGAAAAAATCCAAAAATACCCCTGATTATGATTTGAGAACGGAGTTATATAGAATAATAGGGGTTGATCTTACGGCCATAGATGGTCTTAATGCTGTGGCAGTGCAGACATTTATCTCTCATACGGGAGTAACATTTAGTGCATGGCCTACGAATAAACATCTTGTCTCATGGTTATCCCTTTGCCCAAATAATGATATATCCGGTGGTAAAATTATCTATTCATGGATGAAAAGGTCAAAAAATGCCGCAGCTCAAGCGCTAAGAGTAGCGGCTATGAGTTTGGCCAATAGTAAATCTGCATTGGGGGCATATTATCGAAGAATGAGGGCTAAACATGGACCTCAAACTGCTGTTACTGCGACTGCCGCAAAACTAGCTCGGATAATTTATGACATGGTTACGAAGAAAGAAGAATACCGAGACCCAGGTGCTAATTATTACGAGCAGAGATATAAAGACAGACATCTAAATAAATTAAAACGCAGGGCGGCATCTCTGGGTTATAAAATGGTACAGGTACCCAATGAAAAACAAAAAGAAAAAAACATTGATCAATAAAGGTTTCCTGGTGAGTTCCTTGGAAGGTGAGAAGAGGAACTCTTCCCAAAATAAGGGTTTGATGAATCAAACTCCTACGTTTTCATGGTATTCTCATCGACGTACAACAAATCCTACCGGTAGGTTTCTCATTCCCACCGGTGGTTTCGTCATTTCCCTGTAGGGGCAAACCCCTGTGTTTGCCCGTTTATTGGACTGGGCCGAAGGCCCACCTTACAAGAGAAAAAGAAAAATTATACCGGGGCTATTAAAATAATATTTCGGAACCCTGACCATGTTCCAGTTTCAAGAATTGAAATGAAAAAGACTGAAAGGAAAGAGGATTAGGGATTGTAATTATATAGCTTGATGCCGGGGATAAACCTGAAATCCTTTTCGTTAAACGTATATAAAGGAATATCATAGTATCTTGCAGTCGCTGCAATTACAGCATCCGGAATCTTTAACACAGGTATCTGTTAGAATCATTGCCATTGGTCTTTTCTCAATTTTTCAACAAATTGCTTTGAATGGATAATATCCGCAAAAGGCACAATATCTTCAAGGCTATCATCGATTTTAAATTTCAACCCCCTGGGTTGCGGCTTTTTCTCTTTTGCTTTTTCCTCTGAATCGATAATTATGATTTTCACATGCCTGTTTCGAAATTTACGCGGAATCGTTATTATATTATCTCTAACGAACGTATCGATAACCATAGTTTGCATCATACACCTCGCTGTCCAGTATATTACTTGTCGCCGATTTTGTCAATGGTTTTTTCAAGACGTGAGTATTTCAACATAAGGAAGATTTCTTGTATGTCCCCTTTTCCACGCAAGTGTTTACCGCCAGCCATAACAGCGCGGCGATGGGGTTCGAGGTTGAAGAATTGATGTGAAAACGTGAAAAAGGGTCATGGTTGACAAATAGCTGAAATAATCGTATATTATTGGCGGAGTTAAGCATGAAACATAAAAAAATAGTGAAGGACGAAATAGAAAATTTTTTAAAGATGAAAGTGTACACAGGATCGACAAATGTCATGAAAGAAGAAATAGATGATTTCTTAAGGATGAAATTCTTTACTGAACTGACCTTGATAAAAGAAAAACTTTCCCTTTTTGAAAAAAAATACAAATCCGATTTTCCTCATTTTGAAACAACCGTTAAAAGCGCTGAAGAAGAAAATTTTGAACACTGGGACGACTATATGGAATGGAAGGCATTCCATTACAAATATAATGAGTTGCATGAAAGGGCGCACCGGGTTTAATGGTTGATATATTTAATCTCCTCAAAGAAAGCCCTATCGTCAGGGATGCAGAAATTTTAAGTTTATTACCATACACCTTTTCAAATAAAAGATTCCTATGATATTACTCTTCAGGATGTGCTGGACCAACTAAAGAAAAGAATAGGGTGAACCCGCTGGTAAGTTTTTTCTTGCTTGTCCCTTTTTTCAAATCCCTTCCAAGAAAAATAAAAAATTTTCCCCCTTTACAATCGCTTTATAATATGTTATTTGGAATTCTTTATTGGTGCATTAATGTTAATAGAATATAGAATTAATTACTTAGCCGGCGCCGGGAGAATCCTTTTTCCCGACATAAAAGACACTGACAGGAAATTATATATCCCGGCGACGTTAGATGAAACGCCGGGGGCAACAATCGTAAGGCGTGGGGACAGAAGTGCAAGCGATATTCCACATACCGCAAGAGAAAGCTCAAATAGCCCAATGGTTAGATCAGCTAGCCTAAGGGTTAGATCGACTAGCCCAATGGTTAGATCAAGAAGCCTAAGGGTTAGATCGACTAGCCTAAGGGTTAGATCGACTAGCCCAATGATTAGATCAAGAAGCCTAAGGGTTAGATCGAAAAGCCTAAGGGTTAGATCGACTAGCCTAAGAGTTAGATCAAATAGCCTAAGGGTTAGATCGATTTGCCCAAAGGTTAGATCAAGTAGCCTAATGGTTAGATCGGATAGCCTAACGGTTAGATCGAGTAGCCTAAGGGTTAGATCGAGTTGCCCAAGGCATTTTTCCCCATTCAACCACCGCCGCGTGAATAATCAAGGCTTTTCAAAAAGGCATGAAACAAATATGAAAATAATAAAAATAAGAATAAGAGGAGAACATAGATGAATGCATATCCAAAGAAAATAATACCCTTGATTGGAGATAGTTCGATTGGCTTTACAAATGCCAAAGACAACGAAATTATATTAAACCGGATTGTCGATAAGGGCTATAACAGCGCCAAAATGGATGAATTACTGGGAATCAATGCCCAGGCCGATCAAAAATTTCATAACTTTGAAGTAAAACATGGCGAACGCATCCAGGCAGCCCTGGATCTGGAGGCAAAACGCACCGAAGAAATGAATTATTATACCAATGACCGTAAACTGGCCTTCCATATCTTCGGCGGCGAACAAGACATAGCTGTTCGCAGCCAGTTGGGCATCGATCTGCCCCTTAAAGAAGGTTTAAACGGATTCATCGAACAAGCCCAACAATTTTATCAGACCATTTTGAAGAAAAAAGAGATATTGTCACGCTTAGATGAGTTTGCAATGACCGCCGAAAAAGTACAAGAAAGATTAAATGGACTTACGTCGCTGCGGGTTTTATGCGATATCCTGGAGATCAAGAAAGGTCTTGCGGCCATCGCCCTGAAAGAGCGGACCGAATCCTATAATAAATTAAGGGTAGCCTGGCATAAATTTAAAACCGTCTGTCTTATCGTCTTCGCAAAAAAACAGGAGCATTTGAAGCTGTTAAATATCAACCCGCCGGCAGTAAGAGTAAGAACAACCAAAGGAACATCAAGTAAAAGGTCCAGGACCGCCGAGGTAAAGGTTGAAATGCCGGACGATATAGAATAACCGGCTTTACAGTATACAGGGGTTCCGAGCCTGATTTCTTGTATGTCCCCTTTTCCCCTCCCTTGCTAAAGTCATCCAATGATAATATAATATGAATCGTGAGGTATATAATGAAAAAAGTCTACGGCTTTCTATTGATTCTTCTAATTGTTTGTCAAGGCAGCCTTCCTGGCGAAAAAGTAGCTGTACTGAACGAAGTGAAAGCGCCTTCGGGATTCTATCTCCACGGCGATCACCTCTATATTGTCGAATTTCCCCTGGTATATGATTACTCATTAAAAGATTTCCACCTACTAAAGAAATTCGGAAAACAAGGTGAAGGACCGGGAGAATGGTTACGCTTTGCCCGACTCCATTTTCACCCGGATTACTTCCCGGCTGTACGATATGTTACTTTGGTAGACAATAGATTTTTTGCCATCCCCTATCTGAAAAAACAAGGGAAAAATCAATTGTACATATTTGACCTAAAGGGAAAGTTGCTTAAACAAATGGATATGCCTGAGGTTGAAGAAACCTTATTTTCTTTTTACCCGTTTGCCATAAAAGACGGGAAACTCTATCGCCTGGTGGAAAATCAGGATGAAGAATGGGAACTGCATATTACTGAGATCGAATAATAGAATTTCTCGTGTGTTCCCTTTATCACCCCCCGGGTTTTCAATGACCAAAAGTTTTTGGAAGTCCAGGAACCTTTTTTCAAAAAGGTTTCTGGCCGCCGGGGGCAGTAATCGCGGCAGCAATTTTTTTTCCTATAAAAAATATGATATAATGATGATTAAGATGAAACCTAAAAAAAAGTTAAGTTTACAAGAAGCATTTCCTTCGCTGGCAAAGGAATGGCACCCAAATAAGAATGAAATGCTCACCCCGAAAGACGTCAGGCCTAACGACGATATCCAGGTTTGGTGGAAATGCTCCCTTAAGCATGAATGGATCGCTACCGTCAAAGATAGGGTGGACGGCGCCGTCTGTCCCCATTGTCCCCCCATTACAAAGCCTTTTCCTAAGATGATTACACTGGCCGAAGATCAACCGGATGCAGTAAAATTTTGGCACCCGAAGAAAAATGGCAACCGGACCCCGCACCAGTTTTCCAAGCAATCGGGCAACAAGGTGTGGTGGAAATGCGAAAAGGGGCATGAATGGTTTGCCGCAATCGGTTCCATGAGATATAAACCCCACTGCCCTTTGTGCTACCCTGGCCCGGGCACTTCCGCGACCTACAACCTGGCGGTTAAATACCCGGAATTGGCGCTCCAGTGGCATCCCACTAAAAACGGCGAGCTTCTACCCACGCAAGTTACTCCCAACAGCAGCAAGGAAGTGTGGTGGAAATGCAGCAATGGACATGACTGGAAATCCACGGTGGTGGCAAGACAACATCGCCGGCACTGTCCCCGGTGTTCCGATAAAAAACTGGACAGCACCAACAACCTGGCTGTTCTTTCCCCGCAAGTGGTTCCTTTCTGGCACCCCACTAAAAATGGGGGCCGTCCCCCCAGCGATTTCAAGCCCAAAAGTCCTGAAAAAGTATGGTGGGTATGTGAAAAAGGCCATGAATTTCAGCGTATTATCGTTTACATGGAAAAAAGTCAGAATTGTCCTGTTTGCCGCCGGATTTATATCGATGAGACGCTCAATTTGCTGGCCCAAAACCCGGAATTGGTCAAGGAATGGCACCCGGTTAAAAATGGAACCCTGACGCCGGACAAGGTCAGGCCGCATTCGCCGCTAAAAATATGGTGGCTGTGCCCGAAAGGTCATGAATACCAGGCTTCGGTGGGTAACCGGAATAGACCCAGCAAGGGCAGGGGGTGTCCTTATTGCTCCGGTCGGAAAGACCTCAGTAAAGAAAGCCTGGCCATTCTTCACCCGGAACTGGCGCAAGAATGGCACCCGAAAAAAAACGGGGCCCTGACGCCCGAAAAAGTATCCACGGTAAACAAACACGTGGTGTGGTGGAAATGTAAAAAGGGCCACGAATGGGAGGACGTTATCTTTAACCGCGTTTACACGGCTAAAGGCCGCACCTGTCCCTATTGCAACCCGGCTTGAACCTTGTATTCGCTTTTCCCCGGTGATATAATGATACTGTAATGGAAAAAATCCAATTAAGGAGATTTAGTATGATACGTCAATATATCAAATCAAAACCAAGGTGTTTTCTTTTATCCTTTTTATCCTTTCTCCTATCGTTTGTAATCCTATTCATGGGCTTCACAGCGCGGGCTGACGCCCAGACCATCCAGGCCCCTGAAGAATATTTCGGTTTCAAACCCGGCGCAGACTACATGCTCTTCGATTATGAAACCCTGGTCGGTTACCTGCAAAAAGTGGATGCCGTCTCGGACCGTTTGAAATTATTGGAGATCGGCAAATCCCCACTGGGTAAACCCATGTATATCGCATTTATATCCGCCGAAGAAAACATCCGGGAGCTCGACGCCCTTAAAGTTATCAATCGGACACTGGCCCTTGATCCCAATATCCCCGAACCGGAACGGGAAACCCTTTTTAGACAGGGAAAAGTATTTGTCCTGGGCACGCTGTCCATGCATTCCGAGGAAGTGGCCCCCACCCAGGCGTCTGCCCTGATCGCCTATGACCTGGTCACTACGCGGGACCCGGTGAAACTGGAATGGCTTAAAAACGTGGTTTACATGATGGTCCCCAACCACAACCCCGACGGCATGGACATGGTGGTCAACCATTATAAGAAATATAAAGGAACCAAATATGAAGGCAGCGCCCTACCCGGGGTATATCACAAATATGTCGGCCACGACAACAACCGCGATTTCGTGGTTCTTACCCAATCGGATACCCGCGCCATAGCCGCTATTTATAACCTTGATTGGTTCCCGCAGGTCATGGTGGAGAAACACCAGATGGGTTCCACCGGCGTCCGTTATTTTATCCCGCCGCCCCATGATCCCATCGCGGAAAATATAGATGCCGGTATCTGGGACTGGGCCGCCCTGTTCGGCGCCAATATGATGACAGACATGAACCGCCAGGGACAAGCCGGTGTGGCCCGCAATTTTTTGTTCGACGATTATTGGCCGGGTTCTACCGAGACGTGCATCTGGAAAAACGTGATCGGCTTTTTAACCGAAGGCGCCAGCGCGAAAGTCGCTTCCCCGGTGTTTGTGGAACCCAATGAACTCAGGGTACGCGGCAAAGGACTTTCGGAATATAAAAAGAGCATCAACATGCCCTTGCCCTGGCCCGGCGGGTGGTGGCGACTGGGGGACCTGGTGCAATACGAAATCACCTCCACCATGTCTATTCTTAAAACAGCCTCCAACTACCGTCAAGATATCCTGTTGTATCGAAACGACCTGTGCCGCAAAGAAGTGAATAACGGAAAAACCATCCCGCCCTTTTATTATATTCTCCCCATAAACCAGCGCGATCAAAGTCAGTTAGTGAGCCTGGTGAACCTGCTCAAAGAGCACGGCATCGAAGTCTATCGTCTCACTGCCCCGGCAGCCATCGACAATCGCAACTATGCCAAAGGAGATATCGTCGTACCACTTTCGCAGCCTTTCCGGCCTTTCATCAAAGAAGTCATGGAAGCCCAGGAATACCCCCTGCGCCATTACACGCCGGATGGCCTGATCATGAAACCTTACGACATCACCACCTGGTCGCTGCCGCTGCATAAAGGCGTTTCCGCGGTGGAAGTGGATCGAAAAGAAGCTGTGCCCGGGAACTTCGACGCGCTGCTGGAAAAAATCGCCGGACCCTTTACCCTTGCTCTCGCTGACCCGGTTCCCCATAATTATGGGGCCGCGCTGTTTACCGTGAATCATAATGAAAGTTTCAAAGTCGCTTTCCTGGCAATGTCCAAAGGTTTAAGAGTTGAACGGTTGAAAAAAGCAGCGGCGGTGGACGGAGTGGAATTCCCTGTGGGCAGTTTTATCGTATATCGCGATGAAAACAAAAACGGCGCCATGGATGAGATGCTCCGGCAGTTGACGGTTTCCCCTAAAATCCTGGCGGAACCGCTCCGCCTCGAGACGCAGGATTCGATCCCCTTGAAAGTACCGCGCATCGGTTTGGTGGAAACTTATTTCCATGATATGGACGCCGGTTGGACGCGGTTTATCCTGGATTCCTATTATATCCCATACGTGGTAGTTCATCCCGGTGAATTTGAGAAAACGGATTTTGTAAAGAATTTCGATGTTTTATTGTTCCCGGATGTCCAAAAAATCAAGCTCATGGAAGGAAAGCAGAAGGACCGGGACGACGATTACGAGGATTCCAACTATCCCCCCCAATATACAAAAGGGATGGGGAAGAAGGGGTTGGGCCGGTTAATGTCGTTCCTGGACAATGGCGGTATTATCGTTTCATGGGGACGCTCCACGGGAATTTTTATGGGTCCCCTGGAGATTCCGCCTGTTCAAAAGGCAGGGGAAAAGGAAGAATTCCTGCTGCCGGTGTCGGATATTTCGGACCAGCTTAAGAAGGATGGCTTGTATTGTCCGGGTTCGTTGATGAAGGTATCATTTCTTAAAGATCACCCTATTACGCTGGGAATGCCGGATGAGGCCGGGGTGTTTTTCCGCGGCGAGCCGGTTTTTCGTACGCGCGTCCCCAAATTTGACATGGACCGCCGGGTAATCGGCACGTTCCCGGAGAAAAATATTCTGCTCAGCGGTTATTGTGAAAAGCAAGAGAAGGTAGCGGATCAAACGGCGTTGGTATGGTTTAAGAAGAATAAGGGGCAACTGGTGTTATTCGGTTTTGCGCCCCAGTTTCGTGCGTCTACCGATGGAACTTTCAAATTATTGTTTAATTCGATTTTATTGGAAAAATAACTGTGGTAATATAAAACCGTTAAAGGGAACCCTTCTTGACTGCCCGGAAAACTGGTAAAACTCTACAGTCCTACCATAATGATCTTTTTATTGTTATGGATTTCATCTTTGTAATATATCTTTTGTTCCCATTTTTTCTTCCCCGGATCAAAGATGACCAGGTATCCTTCGGGTAGTCCCAACCGGTCCAGGTAATTTGACAATTGCTCTTTTCCTTCTTCGATGGAGATTTTATCCCGTTTAATTTTTATTTCAAGGGCGAACTCCTGTTTTTCGAATTTAACCAGCATGTCGAGGCGGCCATTGCCTACGGCCATTTCACGGATGATTTCCCCGCCGTTTACGATTCGCTGTAAAAATGCCATTAATAAGAGGTGATGCGCCGATTCCTTGTATTCGTAACGGTTCAACCAGGCCTGGGAGTTTCGTTGATAAAAGACCTGGAAACTCTTTAATAGTTTTTCCATATCCAGTGCGCCGGTTTGATCCACAAACTTTGATTGTTCAATTTCTTCAGGCAGTGAATCCTGGAAAGAGAGGGCCATTATCCGCGGTATGATCTCCGCATAAATGGGGTTTGCGAACTTTAATGGGGACGTTTGCGAAACAATACCCAGGTCCCTGACATATGAAACGGTGTCGTCCAGTTTGTCGAAGATGATATTATCCCCATTAATAATCGCCTGGACCACGGTTTTAACTCGCTCCTCATTTAATTTATCGATCAGGCAATCCAGGTGGGTATCACGGCGTAGGATCAGTTCTTTTTTAGCTTCGGTGACAATTTCCAGGGTGATTTTTCGGGTGTAGTCGTCTTCCAGAATATACTCCACGATCTGGCGTGCCAGGGCATTGGTTAACCAGGGTTGACCGCCGGATAAACGAAAAATTTCCTCTTTTACTTCGCCGGGGAATTCCTGGCCCGTGGCCTGGGTATGTTGGTCTAATAAATCGAAGACTTCTTCCTTTTTGAAATTTTTTAACGTCAGGGAGTCTGAGATAATATTAAAGGGTGAAGCGGTTCCCATTGATTCACGGCCTTCCTTTACCTGGGCTTTATAATCCCGTATGTCACGTAATCCCACCAGGGCAATGGAGGATGGAAAATATTTCGGTCTGCTTTGATAGCCATCCCTTAATTGACGAAGCATGGCCACCAGGACATCGTCCTGCAAGGAATCGATTTCATCGATAAGAAGAACAATGGGCTTTTCCTGGCATTCACACCATTTTTCAAGATACACTTTTAGGTTTCGAGCTTTCGCTTCTTTGGGCCTTTCGGCTGCCGGGATTTGCTTGAGTGCGGCGCGATAGAGGCAATCGATGAGTGCTTCATTGGCTTCTTTTACAGTGATGCTTTTATAACCTGCCTCTTCGAAGGAAACCACGATGGCAATATATTTTCCATCCCCATTGAGTTTTCGCGTTAACGCATGGAGGTAAGTGGTTTTCCCGGATTGACGGGGGGCATGGATCACAAAATAGAATTCTTTATTTATCAAGTTTTCTATCATTGCTAACCGCTTTAACGGGTCTACCATATAATGCTTGTCGGTAGAACAAAGCCCGGCAGTATTAAAAAATTTGTTCATAAGGTACTCCTACGCTTTTTTTTACCCTATCGGGTTATTATCAAGCGTATTGGTATTGTAGCGTATTCCAGTTAAAAATGCAAACACTTCCCCGGGAGGAAAGGTCCTGAAAGAAGGTTGTCTCCGACGGCCCACCTTTTTGAAAAAAGGTGGGGCCAAAAACTTCTATTAATATAGCCTGAAATATCCACTTGTGATATAATAAAAAGCATGAACTACAGAAAAAACATCGGTCGTCGGCAGGAATAAGAGAATGATTACACTGGCTTCACTGGTTCAAGAACTGGGCTATGACGTGTCTCCGTATTACTGGCGGATGAATACTCCCCATTCCCCGGAAACGGCTTATTTGTTCCGAAGCGCCGGGAATCTTGGCGTCGATGGGATATATGTTTTCAGGAGGGCCCCGGAATCATTGGAAAGTCATTATATACCCGCGCCTGCCGTCTACGTGGCTGAGGCCGAAAACGAAAATGCGGCCAGACAAATTCATCGAAAACTGTGGAATCTGTGTTCCGCGCCTTTTTTAATCATCATCCTTCCAAGCCAGGTCCGGGTATATACCGGCTTTAACTATTCGGAAGAAAAAGAAAATGAGGGGATGTTGGATGAGATTAAAAACCTGGAAGACCTGAATCGTTTATTGAAAGAGTTGAATGCTACCGCCATCGATACAGGGCTGGTGTGGAAATCTCAATATGCAAAGAAATTGGATTTAAGTCAACGCGTCGATAGTCGCCTGTTGAAAAATATCGATCAACTGGGTGAAGCGCTTACCCGTGAAGGCGGGCTAAAAGATGAGTTGGCCAATACGTTAATCGGAAAATATATTTACTTAAGATACTTGCAGGACAGGGGCATTCTTACAAACGAATGGATGCGAGAAAATCACATTCGCCCGGAAGGTGTGTTTTCATTGAATGCATCGGTTAAGGAACTGGAAAAACTAATCGATGTCCTGGAGAAACGTTTTAACGGCAAAATTTTTCCAATAAATTTCAAAGCTGAAGAAACGTTGACCGATAAACACGTGCAATGGGTGGCGGCCATTTTTAGCGGCGCGGAAATAGTCGATAAAGAATCAACCCCCGATGTCGTTATGCAATTACATCTCCCTTTCAAAGCTTACGATTTCGCCTATATCCCTGTCGAAACCCTCTCTACGATTTATGAACAATTTATATCCGATCGAAAAAATAAGGGGGCGGTTTATACTCCCGAAGCCCTGGCCGATTATTTGATTGCCGAAATGGAATCGGTAAAACCCCTTGAACACGGATTTAAAGTTTTAGACCCTGCATGCGGCTCCGGTATTTTTTTAGTGCTCATATACCGCCTGCTGATCGAAAAAGAAATCCACCACCGCGGCCGAAAATTAAACGCGCAGGAGCTGCTGGACCTCCTGGAAGAAAGTATTTACGGCGTCGAACGGGAACCGGACGCTTGTTATGTCGCAGAATTCAGCCTGATATTGACTCTCCTTCATTACCTGGAACCCCGGGATTTGCAGAACCTGGATTTTCGCTTTCCTGCCCTACACAATCGCCAGATTTTCGAATGCGATTTCTTCGATTTCGAAAGTAAAGAAAGCAATGCGAATTTCTGGGTAAAGGACCTTACCTTCGATTGGATAATCGGCAACCCTCCCTGGATCATGCTGAAAAAGGAGGATAAGAAAAAGGAAAATGCATTGGCCTATGCATGGATGAACACCCCTTCACATAAAAAAAAATATCCCGTTGGGGACTACCAGGCAGCCGAAGCATTCAGTTGGCTGGTCACCCAATTATTTAGAGATAATGCGATTGCCGGGCTTCTTTTACCGGCCACCGGGCTGTTTAATATAAAATCCAAACATTATCGCCAACGTTTTTTTTCTGAGCATGAGATACTCAAAGTAACCAATTACGCCAATTTAAGAGAAACCATCTGGGGCAAACGGGAAACGAAAGAGAACAAGAACAAACCGACGCTGCCGCCGGCAGTTCTTATTTATGGACACGCCCCGGAAGGAAGGGGAAAAAAAGATATTATACATTACGGCCCTTTTGAGGTATATCAATTAATCGATACCGGGGATAAACCCTGGGTCATCACGATAAATGAGAATGAAATCAAGACCTTATCCCCTTACGAGGCTGAGAAAGGGGAAACTCTTTATTGGAAATTGGCGCTTTGGGGCAATCATATCGACCAACGGATTATCGAGAGCATTAAATATACATTTCCAAAAACGTTAATGGAATTTTGTAAGGACAAAAAATGGTGGTTTTTCGAGGGGCCACAATCGCGTTGTAAAGAAAATAAATTAAAACGGCTTGACACATTGATAGGGAAAAAACAATTCGACACCGGTTCGATGCGAAAATCGCTATTCCGCTATTCGATTCCTTCAGACGCCTTAATCCCGATACCGGAAGAACGATGCTATATCCGTCGGGGGGAGGAAACCGGGCTTAAGCTTACCGCTGCGCCCCACATTATTCTGTCGTCAAGCTGGATGAGTTTCATTATTTACAGCGATCAAGACTTCGTCATTCCACCCAGGCAGATAGGGATATCGGCGCCTGTAAACAATAATGAAAATACTCTCTGCCTGAAAGCCCTTTCCATGTACCTGAACTCAAGCCTTGTAGCCTATATCCTATTTTTTCATACCCCGGAATGGGGAGTTTTTCGGCATGCGAAAAAAGTCACCATTAACGATGTAAGGGAACTCCCGGTTCCTGAGTTTACACCCGAACAGATAGATAAACTAGCCCGCTTCCAGGAAGAAGTTGTGGCAATCGAAAAAGAGGAGATTACTAAATTAATTTCAACATTGCAAAAAAATAGGTTACCGGCTCATCTTTTATCTCCTGATCGTGACCGGGACGAATCCGGTTTACCCGCTAACCTGACCCCCGGCGAAAAGGAAATCATTGAGCGTGAGTTAATCCTACTAAGAAAAGAATTGCAGGGAAAAATAGATGACAATATATATTCGATGTTGGGAATCCCCCGCCATATGCGGCAGGTAGTGGATGAATTTTTCCAGTTCCGCCTTCCCCTTGATACGCCATCGCAAAGGGACATAACGGTAAGAAAGCCGACTGCCGTACAACTGGAAGATTACGCCCGTGAACTCAAATATGACCTGGAGGATTTCTTATCGGGCCAGGCTTTCATAACGGTTAAAGTTATTCATTCGGATGATCTCATCGAGTGTATCGTCGAAGTCATTGAAAAAGGCGTTCCTATTCCCATTGCCGAACCGATTGTAGAAAAAGGAAATAATACCATGGCTCGGTTATTGACCGAAGTGGCAGATAACCTCCGTTGGCAGGTGAGTCAGTGGGTATATATTCGACGCGGCCTTCGTCTATTTGACGGACCCAGGATACATCTCTATAAACCCCCGCGAATAATCGACTGGACCAGGACACAGGCCAGGATCGACGGAAATGACATTATCGGAGCACTGATACCGCACCATGACGATTAACCAGGAGAACATTCAACCTGAGGTGAAATATTTTGGGCCTTTTTCCGATGCCTTCAGGATAAATGCTCACACGTTGATATATTGGGGGTATAAAGGGGCGCTCCCAAAGATAGCTCACGATTCGCACGAGGAAACTACCATAACAGGATACATTTCCGAATCACTTAAAAATAGGCTGCGCACTTTAGATGGACCGCGTTGGTGTAAAAAATTCTCAGTTATAGAAAACAGGCCAATGGAAAAGGAAGGCTGTGAAGGAAAAAAAAGGCCCATGCCCGACCTGGTCATAGAAGGAACAATCCCGGGAAGGCCCGAATACATATTTGAAGCAAAGCGATTGAAGAAAGCCGATTTCGGTATTGGCAAGTACTTGGGCGAAGATGGATTGGCATGCTTTATTAATGGAAAATATGCCGCCAGGTACGATGAAGCGGCGATGATCGGGTACATACAAAGCGATTCTCCTAACTACTGGCGAACTGAGCTCCAGGAAAAAATCCATCAGAAAAAATCCGATTTAAATTTAACATCTCTCCGTGAGAAAGCAGAAATAATTAATGATTTACCGGATGAATGGATGAGTATACATGCCAGGAAAGGTATAGAGCGATCGATTTTCATTTACCATATCCTTCTTGACTTTCGGCCAGGCCGTTAAAGTCACACTATTTACGGCAAATTTTGGTCTTTTGAGTCTTTTCAATGGTATAATATAACCTATGGAATC
>Ga0315278_10001242_pt1 | contig 22201 bp, 17 predicted proteins | sample YL17G06_0_MG_FD_203880 | JGI IMG/M metagenome (GOLD analysis project Ga0315278, IMG submission 203880) | Sediment microbial communities from Yellowstone Lake, YNP, Wyoming, USA - YL17G06_0 | ecosystem: Environmental > Aquatic > Freshwater > Lake > Sediment | place: USA: Wyoming | collected... | reverse complement strand
CTCCCGGGTGTGGCCCGGGGCCGGGAGCGCACGCCCCCCCGGCCCCGGCGGCGCCCTACTCCGCGGCGTCCCCGGGCGCGCCGTCGCCGTTGCCCGACGCGTCGGCCTCGCCGCCGGCGGTCTCGGGGTCCTCGCTGATGACGCGGGCGACGTCGGTCACCTGGTCGCCGCCCTCGAGCGTCACCAGGCGCACGCCCTGGGTGTTGCGGCCGATCACCGAGATGCCCGACACCGGCATGCGGATCACCTGGCCCTGGTGGGTCATGAGCATCAGCTCCTCGCCCTCCACGACCTCCTTCACCGCCACCACCTTGCCGTTGCGCTCCGTGGTCTTGATGGTGATCACGCCGATGCCGCCGCGGTGGCTGATCCGGTACTCGCTGATCGGACTGCGCTTGCCGTAGCCGTTCTCGGTCACGGCCAGCACCGTGCCCTCGCGCTTCACGGTCACCAGCGACACCACCGTGTCGCCCTCCTCCAGCGTCGTGGCCTTGACGCCGTAGGTGGTGCGCCCCATGGGGCGCGCCTCGCCCTCGTGGAAGCGGGTCGCCTTGCCCAGCCGCTTGGCGAGCACCAGGTCCTGCGTGCCGTCGGTGATCAGCGCCTCGATCAGCTGGTCGCCGTCCTCGAGCAGGATGGCGTTGATGCCCGCGCGCCGCGGGTTGCCGTAGGCCGACAGCACCGTCTTCTTGATGAGGCCGCGCCGCGTCGCCATCACCAGGAAGTGCTGCTCGTCGAACTCGCGCACCGGCACCACCGCCTGCACGCGGTCCTCGCGGTCCATCTCGATGAGGTTGACCACCGGGCGGCCCTTGGTGGCGCGCCCCCCCTGGTCGATCTCGTGCACCTTGAGCCAGTAGCACCGCCCGCGCGCCGTCAGGAACAGCAGGTAGGAGTGCATCTTGGCCACGAACAGGTGCTCGATCCAGTCCTCCTCCTTGGTGCGCGCGCCGATCAGGCCCTTGCCGCCGCGGCGCTGCGACCGGTAGAGGCTCACCGGGTTGCGCTTGATGTAGCCGGCGTGGGACACGGTGACCACCATGTCCTCGTCCTGGATCATGTCCTCGATCGAGATCTCGCCCTCGTCGGGGACGATCTCGGTGCGCCGCTCGTCGCCGTACTTCTTCTTCAGCTCGAGCACCTCGTCGCGGATGATGCGCATCATCTTGGCGAGCGACGCCAGGATGCTCTTGAGCTCCTCGATGAGCTTGATGGTCTCGAGGTACTCCTGCTCGATCTTCTGGCGCTCGAGGCCGGTGAGCCGCGCCAGCCGCATGTCGAGGATGGCGTTGGCCTGGATCTCGGAGAGCCCGAAGCGGCTCATCAGGCCGGCCCGCGCCGTCTCGGTGTCCTTCGACTTCTTGATCAGCTCGATGACCGCGTCGATGTTGTCGAGGGCGATCTTGTAGCCCTCGAGGATGTGGGCGCGGCGCTCGGCTTCCGCCAGGTCGAATTCGGTGCGCCGGCGCACCACGTCGCGGCGGTGGCGGATGTACTCGTCGATCAGCTGGCGCAGCGTGCAGACCTGCGGGCGGCCGTCCACCAAGGCCAGCAGGATGGCGCCGAAGGTGGTCTGCAGCGGCGTGTGCACGAAGAGCTGGTTGAGCACGACGCGCGGCTGCGCGTCCTTCTTCAGCTCGATGACCATGCGCATGCCCTCACGGTCCGACTCGTCGCGCAGGTCGGAGATGCCCTCCAGCTTGCCCAGCTTCACCAGGTCGGCGATCTTCTCCAGCAGGCTCGCCTTGTTGACCTGGAAGGGGATCTCGGTGACCACCAGGCTCAACCGCCCGTTGCGCGCCTCTTCGGTGATCACCCGGGCGCGCACCTTCATGAGGCCGCGGCCGGTGCGGTAGCAGTCGCGGATGCCCCCGACCCCGTAGATGATGGCGCCGGTCGGGAAATCGGGGCCCTTGACGGTCTTCAGCAGCTCGTCGTCCGACAGCTCGGGCTCGTCGATGACGCGCGCGATGGCATCGGCGATCTCGCCCAGGTTCTGCGGCGGGATCTCGGTCGCCATGCCCACCGCGATGCCGCTCGAGCCGTTGACCAGCAGGTTGGGCAGCACCGCGGGCAGCACCGTCGGCTCCTCGCGCGTCTCGTCGTAGTTGGAGCGGAAGTCGACGGTGTTCTTCTCGAGGTCGCGCAGCATCTCCATGGCCACCGGGGTGAGGCGCGCCTCCGTGTAGCGCATGGCCGCCGGCTGGTCGCCGTCCACCGAGCCGAAGTTGCCCTGCCCGTCGACCAGCGGGTAGCGCATGTTGAATTCCTGCGCCATCCGCACCAGGGTGGGGTAGACGACCTGCTCGCCGTGCGGGTGGTAGTTGCCCGAGGTGTCGCCCGCGATCTTGGCGCACTTGCGGTACCCCCGGCCCGGCGCCAGCCCGAGGTCGTTCATGGCGACCAGGATGCGGCGCTGCGAGGGCTTCAGCCCGTCGCGCACGTCGGGCAGCGCCCGCGAGACGATGACCGACATCGCGTAGTCGATGTACGAGGTCTTCATCTCGTCTTCGATGTAGATGGGCGTGATTCGCTGTCGGGGCGTCAGGGAACTCATCGACTCTCTTCCTCTGCGGGGGCGGAGCGGCCCGGCGCCGCGGCGCCGGGCGGGAGCCCTAGATGTCCAGGTTCCTCACGAAGTGCGCGTTCTCCTCGATGAACTGGCGGCGCGGCTCCACCTGCTCCCCCATCAGGATGGTGAAGATGCGGTCGGCCTCGACCGCGTCCTCGAGCGTCACCTTGAACAGGGTGCGCGTCTCGGGATCCATGGTGGTGCGCCACAGCTGCTCGGGGTTCATCTCGCCGAGGCCCTTGTAGCGCTGCACGGTGGCGCCCTTCTTGCCCAGCCGCTCGCTCGCCTGGTCGCGCTCGGCGTCGGAGTAGCAGTAGATCTCGTCCTTGCCCTTCTTCACCAGGTAGAGCGGCGGCTGCGCGATGTAGACGTGGCCGTTCTCCACCAGCGTGGCCATCTCGCGGAACAGGAAGGTGAGCAGCAGGGTGCGGATGTGGGCGCCGTCGATGTCCGCGTCGGTCATCAGGATGACGCGGTGGTAGCGCAGCTTGGCGAGGTCGAACTCCTCCTTCACGCTGGTGCCCAGCGCCGTGATGATGGTGCGGATCTCCTCGTTGGCCAGCACCTTGTCGACGCGCGCCTTCTCGACGTTGAGGATCTTGCCCTTGAGCGGCAGGATGGCCTGGAAGCGCCGGTCGCGGCCCTGCTTGGCCGAGCCGCCGGCCGAGTCGCCCTCGACGATGAAGATCTCGCACTGGGCGGGGTCGTCCCAGGCGCAGTCGGCGAGCTTGCCGGGCAGGGCGGCGCCGTCGAGCAGCGACTTGCGCCGCGCCAGCTCGCGCGCCTTGCGGGCCGCGTCGCGGGCCCGCGACGCCGAGATCATCTTCTCGCAGATCTTGCGGGCCACCGGCGGGTTCTCCTCGAAGAACTCGCGCAGCCCCTCCCCCACGATCTGCTCGACGATGCCCTTGACCTCCGAGTTGCCGAGCTTGGTCTTGGTCTGCCCCTCGAACTGCGGCTCGGGCACCTTCACCGAGAGCACGGCGGTGAGCCCCTCGCGCACGTCGTCGCCGGAGATCTGCGACTTGAGCTGCTTGGTGAGGCCCTCGCGCTCGGCGTAGTTGACCAGCGTGCGGGTCAGCGCCGACCGGAAGCCGATGAGGTGCGTGCCGCCCTCGGAGGTGTTGATGTTGTTGACGTACGAGTAGACGTTCTCCGCGTAGGAGTCGTTGTACTGCAGGGCGAACTCGACCTCGACGTCCTCGCGTCCGCGCGCCACGCCGACCGGCTTGGCGTGCAGCGCCGACTTGTTCTGGTTCAGATACCTGACGAACTCGATGATGCCGCCGTCGTACTTGAAGTCGTGGCTCTTGCCGGTGTTCTCGTCGGTCAGCGCGATGCGCACGCCGCTGTTGAGGAAGGCCAGCTCGCGCAGCCGCTGCGACAGGGTGTCGAAGGAGAAATTGATCTCCTCGAACACCTTGGGGTCGGGCTTGAAGCGCACCAGGGTGCCCGAGTCGTAGCCGTTGCCGGCGTGCAGGTCGAGGCCCAGTTCGGCCTGGGCGCCGCCGCGCTTCGCCTTGCGCGCCGCCGCGGCGCTGTCCTCGCCGCGGATCTTGGTGACCTCGACCTTGCCGTCCACCTCGAGGTCGCCGGTCGGCCGGCCGCGCTCGTAGCGCTGGCGGTGGAACTTGCCGTTGAGCGCCACCTCGACCTCGAGCCACTCCGACAGCGCGTTGACCACCGACACGCCGACGCCGTGCAGCCCGCCCGAGACCTTGTAGGCCTTGGAGTCGAACTTGCCGCCGGCGTGCAGCGTGGTCATCACCACCTCGAGGGCCGGCTTCTTCATCTGCTTGTGCATGTCCACCGGGATGCCGCGGCCGTTGTCGACCACCGACACCGTGCCGTCCTGGTGGATGCGCACGTGGATCTCCGTGCAGTAGCCGGCCAGCGCCTCGTCCACCGAGTTGTCCACGACCTCGTAGACGAGATGGTGCAGTCCGCGCGTGCCGATGTCGCCGATGTACATCGCCGGCCGCTTGCGCACCGCCTCGAGACCCTCGAGGACGGTGATGTTGGTCGCGTCGTAGCGGTGGCCCTTGACCTCGGTCACGCTCTTCTCCTGGGTTGCCATCCGGGTTCGCCTCTCAGGGGGCGGGCCGCAAAGTCAGTCTCAGGTCCCGTACCATCCCCTTGCCGCACTCCTCTTCGAGCCGCTTCAGGATGCGGACCTTCTGGTAGCCGATTTCCTGCATCCAGACCGAAGATTCCGCCTCGACGACCAGCACGCCGTCCCGCAGCCCCACGGCGCGCGCGTAGCGGCCGAGCCGCTCCCCCACCACGCGCTCCCAGGCCGCGACGGCGGTCGCCGATTGCAGGGCGCCGTCGGCGCCCAGGCCGGCGAGCACGCCCGGCAAGAGCTCGCCCAGGCGGGCCGCCCTGCCGGTCCGCATCAGCCGCGCCGCGCGGCTCCCGCCCCGGCGGTCTCGCTCGGCTCCGGCAGGCGCAGCGGCATGATGAGGCAGAGGAGATCCTCTTCCTTGTCCGCGAGCCCGCCCTCCGGTTCCACGACACCGGCGTTGGTCGGCTTGTCGAGGCGGAAGGTGACCTGCTCGGCCTCCGTGTTCTTGAGGATGTCGAGCAGGTAGTTGGCGTTGTAGGCGACCGCCATGGGCTCGTCGGCGTACTTGGCCTCGATGGTCTCCTCCCCGGCGCCCACGTCGGTGGTGTTCACCCGGATGGTCAGCTTGCCGGCGCCCAGCTCGATCTTCACCTGGTGGGTGATGTTGTCCGAGTGGGTGGAAACGCGGTCGATGGCCTCCCGCAGCTCGCCGCGGGAGACGGTCAGGAGCCGGCTGTTGGTCTTCGGAATCACCTGCTCGTAGTTCGGGAAGGGACCCTCGAGCAGCCGCGAGAAGACCACCACGTCGTAGGCCCCCACCTTCATCCGGAACGCGGCCTGGTTGCGCCCGGGCGCCAGCCCGATCTCCACCGGGCTGGTGGCCTCGGAGGCCATGCTCCCCACCATCTGGATGGTACGCCCCGGAACCACGAAGCCTTCCTTGCCGAGCGCCGTGAAGGCCCCCTTGCGCCGCGCCCGGGCGAGGCGGTGGCCATCGGTGGAGACCAGGGTGATCTCCGTATCGGAGGCCTGCACGAGCACGCCATTGAGCACCGCGCGGGTCTCATCGGAGGAGACCGCATAGGCCGAGCGCTGGATGAGCCGCTTCAGCACCTGGCCGTCGATGGTGATCTTGCCCTCGGGGCGCATCTCCGGCTGCATGGGGAAGTCTTGATCGTCCAGTTTCGGGACCTGCGACTTACCCTTGCCCTTGCCGTAGAAGACCGTGAGGTTCCCCTCCTCGTCGGCGACACGCACGAGGTCACGCGGCAGTTTGCGGACCGCGTCCACGAAGTGGCGAGCCTGTATGGCGGCCCGCCCGCCGGTCGTCACTCCACAGGGAACAGTGATCGAAGTGGTCACATCGAGGTTGGTGCCGGTGATGCGCAGCGTGTCCCCTTGAGCCTCGAGGAGGAGAGCCTGGAGGATGGTCAACGTGCTCTTGGCGGGAACGCTGCCGAGCGCGGTGGCGACGGCGTAGCCGAGGTCGGCTTGCTGAATGCTGAGGTCCATATTTTGCGCCTTCTCCTGGGGCGGATCGGAGGCCCATTCGCGGGGGCCTGCAGGCGGGGCCGAAGGGAGCGCAAAAACCCCCTTCACATGCCCGCCGAGAGTATAGGAATTCGACCCTATTTTGACAATCCAAGACTGGTCCTAATTCATTGTTCTTTCAAGAAGTTATTGAGCTTAGAAGTACTAGAAACGGTGGATATCCGGATAACCCTAAGCTGACCACTGATAAACCGATATAAGTCAATATGTTCCGAGAGAATAACCCCCTGTGGATGATCGGGGGTCTTGTCCAGGTCTTTCCCCAGCCTTTTTGGGGCCCCTCGCGCGGCCGGGGATAACCCTCTTCTTGTCCCCTTTCTGCCCCCGGATTGCGAACCGCTTCTCCACCCCTGGACGGGGCCGCAATCCGGTGCGGACTCCACCCTCGTGCGGGCCCGTCAACCCACGCGGCCGAGACGATCGGTGATCTCCCTCAGCGCGCCCGCCAGCTGCGGGTCCCGCGCCTTGAGAGCCTCGATCTTCGTGCAGGCGTGGAGCACCGTCGTGTGGTCGCGCTTGAACCACGCGCCGATGTCCGACAGGGAGAGATTCGTCTTCTTCCTCACCAGGTACATCGCCGTCTGCCGCGGCAGCACGATGTTATTCGTGCGCCGCTTGCCCTTGATGGCCTCCACCGGGATCCCGAACTGCTCGGCCGTCAGCAGCACGATGCGCTCGGGCGTGATGGCCGGCTCGTCGGGCGACGCATAGTCGCGCAGCACGTCTTCGGCGAGGCCGACGGTGATCTTGGTGCAGCTCAGCTCCGTCAGCGCGGTCAGGCGCACCAGCACGCCTTCCAGGTGCCGCACGTTGGCCCGCACGCGGCTGGCGATGAGCAGCGCCACCTCGTTGGAGAGCTCGTGACCGTAGGCGGCGGCCCGCCGCTTGAGGATGGCGACGCGGGTCTCCAGATCCGGCGGCTTGACGTCGGTCACCATCCCCTGATTGAAGCGGGAGACCAGGCGCTCCTCGAGATTCTTGATGTCCCGCGGCGGCTTGTCGCTGGTCAGGACGATCTGCTTGTGGGCCTCGTGCAGCGCGCCGAAGGTGTAGAAGAACTCCTCCTGCGTGCCGTCCTTGCCGGCCAGGAACTGGATGTCGTCGATCAGCAGGAGGTCCACGTTGCGGTACTTCTCGCGGAACGTGAGCTGCTGGCCCCGCTGGATGGCGAAGATCATCTCGTTCATGAAGCGCTCGGCCGAGATGTAGCGCACCAGCGCGTCGGGCCGCCGCTCCAGCACGGCATGGCCGACGGCGTGCATGAGGTGGGTCTTGCCCAGGCCCACGCCGCCGTAGATGAAGAGCGGGTTGTACGTGAGGCCCGGGTTCTCCGCCACCGCCAGGCAGGTGGCGTGGGTCAACTCGTTGGACGAGCCGACCACGAAAGCGGAGAAGGTGAAGCGGGGGTTCAAGCGTGGTTCGGCCGGGGAGAGGACCGCATGGCGCCGGGGGCCGCCCCACAGTTCGGGCAGCGCGGAATGGGCCGGCGGCGACGCGACCGGCGGGGTCTTGCCCGCCGGCGGCGTGGGGGCCGCCTCGTTCTCGGGCAAGACATCGAGATCGGGGCAGACCGAAAAGCGGACCTGCGGGTTGGCACCGGTCACCCCGCCGGCCACCTCGACCAGGAGGTTCAGGTAGTGCTCCTGTATCCAATCCACGAAGAAGAGGTTGGGGACTTCGACTTCGATCAGGTCAGACCCCACCTGCTTGGGGCGCAGCGGCCGGAACCAGGTTTCGAATGCCTGCTGGCTGGGTAGTTGGGGTCTGAGGCCCTCGAGAATCCTTTCCCACGCCTCCGCCACAGAGTCGGAGTGCAGGGGTGCAGTCGTCTGCATGGACTCGATTCCTTCTTGGAAAAGGGCGACGATCGTCGATCTATGGCTTGTCCACAGGTCGCCAAACTCCAAGAGAGCCGCAGCCAGAGGCCGTCGCGTCGGGGTGCGGGTCTCCCTCGCGCCGCTGTCGGGTTAGCTTTTCCACTCCCGGGCGCGAAGTCTGAAGATGTTTGGCGACAAAACGATGCGGGGGCTGACCCTCCTTTCTGTCCACGAGTTATCCACCGCTTCGGGCTGCGCCTCGACGGCCTTCCGAGAGATGGCAGAGAGTCCCTGAAGCGGCCAGCAAAACCGTATGTCAAGAAAGCGATTACGGACTACGACGGGTGGCCCTGGAGAGCCGCGATCGAGGCCTTTCCGAAGGCGCGGCAATCTAGCACGGGGTCCCGACCGCGACAAGGGCTTTTGCTTAGGATTTTCTCTGCCGTAAACATAAGTAAAATATACACATAAAGTCAACAGCCCGAAAATCTGAATTGCCGACTCCAGAGGCTCCTTGGGGAAGGCTCGGGACCGGCTGCGCCAAGCCGAGGGGGCGCGGCCGGTTAGCCGCCCACCGGCTGCGGGCCGCGCGCGGGAGACCCGGCGGCGGCCTTATCGGTCTTGGCTGGCCGCGTGGAGTGTGGCAGGCCTGCCGCTGGCGTGGCGCGGGGCTGCTGCGGCTCGGGCGAAAGATGCGGCCGCCCGGCGCCGTGGAGCCAGGCGGTGTAAATGGTTGCCCCCACGATCGTTGGGGGCGGAGATCGCCCGCCAGGCGGAGGGTGGCACATGCCTTGCCCTCCTCGGCAGCGAAGCAGCATTCGCCCGCCAGAGGAGGACGCCATGAGGACGCCAGGGAAGCACGTGAGGGTCGCGGGGCTGGTGGGAGTCGCCACAGGCTTTGCCCTCCTGCTCGCCGCGCCAGCTTCGGCGGGCGCCGGACGCCGCGCCGCCGGGGATCGGGACCGCGGGGACGAGTCGTGCGGGAGAGTCGTCTACCGGGAACATCCGGTCTTCGCCGAGCATCCCGGCAATGGCGGGAAGAAGCACCGCCACGCCTACCGCGACGGCCGCGTGCGCTACGTCGTCGTGCGCCGCCCGGGGATGGTCGTCGTGCGTCCGATCTACGCGGATTACTTCATCGTGCGGCGCCCGCGCTTCGTGGTCGTGCGGCCCGTGCCTTACTGGCCGGTGGCCTACGGTGACGGCGTGACCGCCCGCATCGGCGTGAACATCGGGGGAGTGCACTTCGGCCTGGGCTTCCAGCCCACGGAGCCGCACTACGGCTGCAACTTCTGCGATGCCTACTTCGGCAGCTACGGCGCCTGGGAGGCGCATGTGACGGGCTGCGCGCACGGCGCGCGCGAGCGCGTGATCTGCGAGCCGTGGGGCGACGGGGACGTCGACGCGCTGCGCGCCGGCGCCCAGCGGGAATGGGAGCGGTACGAAGGCCCGTATTCGGAGCAGTGACGGGGGGTAGCTACCCCCGACGGCCCGGGCTCGGGTAGACTCTCGCCGGGAACCGCCCCGACTCCCCCGGAGCGATTGCGCCCGGAGCCCGAGCATGCGAGCTAAACGAAGCCACCTCTTGCTGTTGCGTGCCGTCCTCCTCGTCTCGCTGACCTGCGGGGCGGCCTGGGGGGCCCGCGCCGGCGGCCCCATCGGCCCGGCCGAGGGTGACCTCTGCGGCACGGGCCCACGCGGCGCACGGGAAGCGCTTACCCGCCATCAGGCCTGGCAGGCGCAAGCCGCTGCGACCTTGCCCATCACCCAGTCGTTCGATCGCGGCGACATCGCCGTGCTCGAGGACGACGGCACGCTGCTGCGGCCGGTCGGATCCAAGATGGAGGCGGACGAGGTGGCGGTGGCCCGCGCCTTCTACCGCACCCACGGCGACGACTACGACTTCCTCTGCATCTACGTGGCCTCGGCGGTGCCCTTCCAGATCTTCGGTGGCCGGGCGTTCGCCTACGAGGAGAACGTCGTGCAGGACGTGGCCGGCATCGGGCTGGGGCTGTGGGACTACAGCCTCGACTTCGGCAGCGGCGGACAGCTGCGCTCATTGCTGATGCTGAACACGCTCGCGGCCTACCCGGCCGACCCGTTCCAGGATTTCATCGTCTCCAACCACACGCTGGACGTGCTGGCGCACGAGGCGGGACACCGCTGGTCGGCGTTCGTGCAGGTGGACTCGCTCGGCCAAGCGGGCTACGGGCTGCTGGGCGCGGGGCTGGCGCACTGGAGTTTCTACTTCGACGACGACGCCGCGATGCTGGGGGGCAACGACTGGGCCGACAACGGCGACGGCACCTGGACCACGGCGCACGCCACCGAGCGCTACGGTCCGCTCGAGATGTACCTGATGGGGCTGGCGGCGCCGGACGAGGTGGGGGCGCTGCCGGTGCTGGAGGATCCTTCGAACTGTACGCCGCCGGCCAACTACACGCGCGCCCATCATCCGCTGACCGGAGTGACCTGCGCCGGGCGGCCGTATTCCTTCACCATCGCCGACATCGTCGCCGCCAACGGCCCGCGCGTCCCGGACGCGGCGGCCAGCCCCAAGCACCACCGCTTCGCCTTCGTGCTCGTGGTCGCCAACGGCACGGGGCCGGCGGCGGCGGACCTCGCCAAGCTGGACAACATCCGCACCCTGTGGCCAGCGTACTTTTCTCAGATCACCGCCGGCCGCGCCACGGCCGACGGCACACTGGCCTCGCAGGCGGGCTCGGTGGTGATCGAGCATGCGGCGCTGAAAGACACCGAGGATGCGGCCGACCCCATCGCGGTCTCGGCGAGGGTCTCCATCCGGCAGGGGAGCATCCCGCTGGCGGTGGATCCGTCCTCCGTGATGGTCGTCTTCGGGGGGGCGGGCGGGCCGCTCCCGTGGCTGCCCATGGCGGAGACCTCGGTGGGGATCTTCGAGGCGGAGATCGGACCGCTCGCTTCGGGGACGACCGTGCAGTACCGAATCTCCGCCGCTTCGGACTCGGCCGGCATCGCAGCGGCGTGGCCGGCGCCCGGCGGCTTCGCCACCTTCCGGGTCGGCCCGGACCTCGAGCCGCCACAGGTGGCGCTGCTGCCGCACCCGCAGACCGTGAAGCTGGGCCTGACGCCGTACCGCTTCCAGGCGCTCGCCGCCGACAACCTCGGCGTGGCGCGGGTCTTCGCCACCTACACCCGCAACGGGGCGGGGCGCGACACGGTGGAGATGGCGCGCACCGGCGATTCCGACAGCTTCTACGTGGACCTGCTGCCCGCCGCCGGGCCGGGCGACCGCATCGCGCTGGCGGTGCACGCCGTCGACGCCTCGACGGCGGCGCACGAGTCGGCGGCGCCCGGCTGCCCGCCGCCGGGCTGCGAGTTCCAGTGGGGGACCGACTGGTACGAGCCGCTGGACGTGGCCGACGGCGGCTTCCTGCCGGCGGCGCTCACCGCGGGGTACCGCGATTCGTGGCTCTGGCTCCGTGGCGGGGGGGAGGGCGGCGGCGGCGCGTGGAAGTGCGGGGACCCCGGGCCGCTGCACTACATCGCCAACCTGGACGCCGGCCTGGTGACGCCGGACATCCCGGTGCTGGGACAGTGCCAGCTGCGCCTGCGCCACCGCTACGAATTCGAGACGGCTGCGCCCGGCTTCGCCTTCGACGGCGCACGCGTCGAGATGTCGGTCGGAGGGGGCGCATGGTCGCAGATCATGCCGCTCGGCGGCTATCCGGCGGTGATGGACGCGGCTTCCGCCACGACCCTGGCAGTCGGCTCCGCGGTCTACTCGGGGCGCAGCACGGGGTGGGGCAGCGGGGCCTTGGAGGATGCCGTCTTCCAGATCGGGAACTACGGCGCGACCAGCCTGAGCTTTCGCTTCCGCGTCGTTTCCGACGCGTACACCGGCGGCGAAGGCTGGCTGATCGACGACGTGCGGCTGCTCATGACGCCGACCGGGGTGGACGCCGGCGGGCCCGCCGCTCCGGCGGGGCTACGCTTCCTGGCGCCGTGGCCGAATCCGGCGCGCGGGCCGCTGCGCTTCGCGGCCGATCTCCCGGCAGCGGCGCAGCTGCGCCTCGAGGTCGTGGATGTGCGCGGCCGGCTGGTGGGTGTGGTCTACGACGGCGTCGCGCCCGCCGGACGCTGGTCGGCCGCGTGGACGCCGGCCACCGGCGGCAAGGCGGCCCTGCCCGCGGGCGTGTACCTGGCGCGGCTGCGGTTGGGCTTCGCTTGCGGAGCGACGGAGACCCAGACGCGGCGCTTCGTACTCCTGCCCTGACCCAAGAGAAACGGCGGCCGCATCCGCGCCGCCGCCGCCGTCCCCGCCCCCCCCGCGATCGTCCGCGTCTACTTGCCCGGGGCCTTCTTCTTCGCCGAGCTCGTGGCCGCGGGCCGCGACGAGTCGCCCAGCACCTCGAACTTCAAGTCGTCGAACCAGACCTTGCCGGCGCCGGTGTTGAGCACGGCGCGCACCCAGACCGTGTACGTGTTCGCCGGGATGTCGATCTCGTAGGTGGCGAAGGTCCAGTCGCTGGTTCCCGACCAGGCGTTGCTGACCACCGGGTGGAAGGTCCCGTACATCCCGGTGGCGTAGACGCTGAAGCAGGCGAAGGTGTTCTTGAGATCCTGGGTCTTGTACCAGCCGGACAGCCGCACGCGCTTGCCGGAGAGGGTGCGGGTGTTGAAGACCTGGAAGACGTGCGACCACATCTCCATCCGCCAGCGCCGCTGGCTCTCGATCAGGCAGGCCTGCAGGCCGGAGTGCGCCACCGCGTCGGCCCGGATGCGCAGGCCCTCGACCGGAGGCATGGAGAAGTCCCACTCGTCGAGGTTGCCCTCGAACCCCGGGTCGGCGAGCAGGTTCTTGCCCAGGGGGAAGGGACGCTCGGGGCGCGCCGGGCCGGGGGTCAGGGAGAAATCGTCGAACCAGGCCTCGCCGATTCCCAGCAGCCCGCCCCGCACGATCACCACATTGGTCGACGGCGGGATGTAGAGACGGACCTCGAGGGGCGTCCACTCGGGGTGGTCCCCGGAGATCTGCTTGCGCGACCAGCCCAGCTCGAGCTGCGGATCGTCGACCGGCTTGATGTTCATCTCCTGGCGCTTCTGCAGCCGGGGCATGCCCGCCTTCGCCGCCTCGAGGAGCACCGTGTCGCGATAGGCCTGGAGGAGGAGGTAGGCCTTGCCGGTCACGGCGCCGGTCTTCACCCAGGCGCGCAGCGTCAGCTCCTTGCCGCCCAGCTCGTTGACCCCGAGCAGGGTCTGACTCCAGTTGTGCCAGAGCGGGATGACGTCGCTCGTATTCAGGACGTACAGGGAGCGGCCGCCGCCGTGGGCCGTCCCCGCGTCCCAGGCGAAGCGCACGGTGGGCAGGTCCGACAGCGTCGTGTCCCACCCGGTGGGGGACACCAGCGTGCCCGCTTCCGCCGACCCGTTGCGCAGCAGGTTCTCGGCGTCGGCGGCGTGCGCCGGCGGGACGGCGAGGAGCCCGCCGGCGAGACCCGCGCCGAGCAGCGCGAGCCGAGCCGACAGGCGAGGGCGGCCCGCGACACGGCGGGGCCGGAACGGAGCGAAGCGGGGACAGGTCACAGGTGGTCTCCTGGTCGAACGGCTCGCAGGCGGGGAGCGTCCGGGGTCGATCCCGGGCCGGCCGACGCTCGGCGCGCCGGTCGGCAAATCTCTATTCAAGAGGACAATATGTTCGCGCTCCACGGCCGGTCAACGCAAGGGCCGCCCCGGCGGGGCGGGTTTGCCCCGGCAAAATGCGGAATTTCCGCGCCGTCGGCGCATAGGATAGACTTGCGCCATGCGAAACCCACGCCCTGCAGTTCCCGCCCTGTTTGCCGCCTTGTTCGCCGGGGCCGTCCTCGCCGGCTGTGGCAGCGACGAGGTCGTAATCAACTACTTCTCCCCCGACGTCCTCGCGGTCACCGCTCCCGACACCCTGGCCGCCGGCCAGCCGCTCGACGTCAAGATCCACTGGCGCGCCACCAGCACCTGCCAGGCGCTCGACGCCTTCGGGTTCTCCGTCTTCGACGACACCACCTTCCAGATCGTCGCGCAGGGCAAGGAGACGATCGCTCCCGACCGCACCTGCGACCCGAGCGACGCCATCCACGAGGCGAGCTATCGCATCCCCAGCCCGCCGCTCGGGCGCTTCCGCATCCAGGTGTACGGATCGCGCCAGCTCTTCGAGATGAGCGTGCTCGGCGGCGCGACCCCCGCGGCGGTCGAGCGGCACCGGGTGCTGGTGATGAACGTGGCCGGAGGCGACCCGGTCGCAGGGGCGACCGCCAAGGTCATCGCGCTGGGCACCTCCGACACGCTGCTGGTGCTCACCGCCGGCGCCGAGGGGACCGCCGACTCGGCGCTGGCCTGTCCAGGAGCGCCGCGGGCCTACCAACTGCTGGTGAGCGGCTCCTCGGGCCGCCAGGTGGTCCTGCCCTTCCAGCAGAACCCCGCGCGCTGCGGGGTCCCCGAACGGACGCACACGCGCTTCTGAGACCGGGGCGGCCGGGCCGACGGCGCGGGGCGGCGGCGAATTCACCGGCCGGGTCCGGATAGTCCCGCCGCGGCGGCCCGCGTAGCCTGTGCGCGGGAGGGAAGACCGATGACCAAGCCGAGCCCCGCGGCGCCCGCCGGCGCCGCCCGCAGCGCGGACCCGCGCTGGATCGCCGTGCGGTCGCGCGACCGCCGTTACGACGGAGTCTTCTTCTACGGGGTGCGTTCCACCGGCATCTACTGCAAGCCGTCGTGCGCGGCGCGCCGCCCCGATCCGCGCCGCGTGGACTTCTTCGCCGCGGCGACGGCGGCCGAGGGCGCCGGTTTCCGGGCCTGTCTGCGCTGCCGGCCGCGCGAGGCCGGCGGGGGCGACCCCGCGGTGGCGCTGGCGCGGCGCGCCTGCGCGCTGCTCCACGAGGAGGCGGAAGAGAAGCCGGCCCTCGCCACCCTCGCCCGCCGGCTGGGTGTGGGCCCGCAACGCCTGCAGCGCACGTTTCGCCGCGTCCTCGGCATCACGCCGCGCGAGTACATCGAGGCCCGTCGGTGGGGGGTTCTCAAGAGCGGGTTGCGCAGCGGCCGCTCGGTGACGCGGGCGCTCTACGACGCCGGCTACGGTTCGGCGAGCCGCGTGTACGAGAGCGCCGGCGACCGCCTCGGCATGACGCCGGCGCAATACGGGCGCGGGGGGCGCGGCCTGCGGATCGGCTACCGCGTCGTGGCGTCCCCGCTCGGGCGGCTGCTGGTGGCCGCCACGGCGCGCGGCGTGTGCATGGTGAGCCTGGGCGATTCGGACCAGGCGCTGATCGCGGTGCTGCGCCGCGAGTACCCGGCCGCCGAGCTGCGGCCCGAGGGTGCCCGGCTGACGAAGTGGATCACGCCGCTCGCCCGCTCGCTGCGCGGCGGCGCCGCCCCGCCCGACGTGCCGCCCGACGTGCCGCTCGACGTGCGGGCCACGGCCTTCCAGGGGCGCGTGTGGCGGGCGCTGCGCGCCATCCCCCGCGGCCAGACACGCACCTATGGGGAGATCGCGCGGTCGCTGGGGCGGCCGGGCGCGGCGCGCGCCGTGGGCCGCGCCTGCGCCAGCAACCTGGTGGCGATCGCCATCCCCTGTCACCGCGCCGTCGGCGGGAACGGATCGCTCGCCGGCTATCGCTGGGGAGTCGAGCGCAAGCGGCAGCTGCTGGCGCGGGAGGCGGCCGGGAGCCCGCGCCAGACCTGACGAAGGCCTTGCCGGACGCCGCCCCGCCCGTGTCTCGGAACGAAAGCCCTGTGCTACTCTTTTCCTGGTGGCGGCGGGTCTGCCGCGGCCGGTCGTGGGACAGGCGGGCGCTCGCCCGCGGACGCAAGCGGGTTTCGTGTCGCGCAACAACGCGTCGCGCGAGACGGCCGCACACGGAGGGCAGGGCGTAAATGGATTTCCAGCGCTGGATGGACGACATGCGCACGCGCACGGCGTTGGTGTGGTTCCTGACCTCCATCGTGGTGGGGGGGATGCTGGTCTTCGCCCTGTCGGCGATCGCCTCCGAGAGCGGGGTCGCGGCGGCCAAGCCCGCCGCGGGCAAGAGCGGCGCCCCGGCCGTGGCGGCCGGCAAGGGCATCGCCTGGCGCGAGATGGGCCCGGCGCTCACCGAGGCGAAGGCGCAGCAGAGACCGATCCTGGTGGACGTGTACACCGATTGGTGCGGGTGGTGTAAGCGGATGGACCGCGACACCTACGCGAAGGCCGAGGTGCAGAAATACCTCGGCGAGACCTTCATCTCCGCGCGGCTCAACGCGGAGTCGAGCAAGAAAGTCACCTACAAGGGCAGCGAGTACTCCTACCGGCAGCTGGCGGGCGTCTTCCGGGTCAACGGGTATCCCACCACCCTCTTCCTCGCGGCCGACGGCTCGCACATCACCACCGCGCCGGGCTACATGAACGCGACCGACTTCCTCGCTGTCCTGCGCTACATCGGCGACGGCCATTACAAACAGAAGGAATTCCAGCAATTCAAGGCCGAGCTCGGAGGCGCGGCCCCCGGCAAGAAGTAGCAGCCCGGGCGGCCGGCGCGCCGGCCCCGCGAGGGAGACGACCATGTACGGCGGCAAGGCCCAAGGGCTGCCCGCGAAGGGATGGGCGGTGGCCGAGCTCACCGTCTTCCCGCTCGGTACCGGCCAGCCCACGGTGCGCGACTACGTGCGCGCCCTCTACGGGATCGTCCAGGAGAGCGGACTCACGCACCAGCTCACGGCGATGGGCACCATCGTCGAGGGCCGCGTCGAGGACATCCTGGAGCTGACGCGGCGCCTGCACGAGGCGTGCTTCGAGGCCGGCCCGGGCGCCAGCCGCGTCTACACCACCCTGCGCCTCGACGAGCGCCGCGGTGAGCCGCTCAGCATCGAGGGCAAGGTGCGGGGAGTCCTGTCGCCCCCGTGAGCGCCCGACCCGCGGCGGCGGGCCGCGCCCGCCGGGCCGCCAAGGCCGAGGGCGAGGCCGCGCGCGCCCTGGTCGTGGACCGCGAGACCCCCGAGACCCGCCGACTGCTCGCTTTCCTCCGCGCCCGCGGCTACCGCGTCCTGTGGGCCAAGGACGGCGAGAGCGCTTTCAACGTCCTCGACCACGAGCCCGTCGATTGCCTGGTGTGCGAGCTGTCCGAGCCGCGCATCGACGGCATCGCCGTCCTGCACCGTGCCCAGGCCGTCAACTCCGAGTTGTGCGCGGTGATGATGACGGCGGGCGCCGACATCGAGGCCGCCGTCGCCACCATGCGCGAGGGCGCCTACGACTTCCAGACCAAGCCGCTCAACCTGGAGAAGCTGGCGGTCACGCTCCGGCACGGGCTGTCGCACCAGGAGCTGGCCAACCGCGTAGCCGACCTCGAGAGCCGCCTCGACGAGCGCTTCGGCTTCGAGCGCTTCACGGGCAACTCGCCGGCCATCGCCCGCGTGCTCGAGCAGATCCGCCAGGTGGCGCCGACGCGCGCCGCGGTGCTCATCACCGGGGAAGCCGGCACCGGCAAGGAGATGGCGGCGCAGGCCCTGCACCAGAACTCGCCGCGCGCCAAGGAGCGCTTCGTGCGGGTGAACTTCGCCGGCCTCGCCGAGGACGTGGTGGAGAGCGAGCTGTTCGGGCGCGCGCCCGGCCCGGGCGCCCGGCGCGCCGGGCGCTTCGAGCTGGCCGACGGCGGCACGCTGTTCCTCGACGAGATCTCCGCGGTAGGCCCGGCGGTGCAGGCCAAGCTGCTGCGCGTACTGCAGGAGCAGGAGTTCGAGCCGGTCGGCGGCACGGAGACCCGGCGCGCGGACGCACGCGTGGTGGCGGCCACCGACCGCGACCTCGAGGAGATGGTGCGCGAGGGCCGCTTCCGCGAGGATCTCTACCGGCGGCTGCGCGTGGTCGCGATCCACATGCCGCCGCTGCGCGAGCGCAAGGAGGACGTGTCGCTCCTGGTCGAGCAGTTCCTGCGCGAGTTCAACCGGGCGCACGGGCGGCGGGTCACGGGGATCAACCGCGGGGCGCTCGAGCGGCTGCTGGCTTGCGACTGGCCGGGCAACGTGCGCGAGCTCAAGAACTGCGTCGAGGGCATGGTGGTCTTCGCCGAGGGCAAGCGGCCGCTGGCCGTGGCCGACCTGCCCCCGGCCCGGCGCGAGTTCCGGGCCGAGGCGGCGCGGGAAGTGCGGCTGGACCTCGGCCTCGGCATGGAGGAGGTGGAGCGGCGATTTATCGAAGAAACGCTGCGCTGGGTGGGGTATGATAAGCAGCGCGCCGCGGAGACGCTGGGCATTGGGCTCCGGACGCTGTATCGCAAGCTCAAACAGTACGGGATCGTCTAGATAGAGGGACAACGCCGTAACGGATCGCCGCCGCGGCCCGGAGAGGGCCGCGCAGGTATTTGGAGAGCCCCTGCGGCTCGCGCCTCGGACGTCGGCCGCTTTCATCGTCAACCGCATCGTCAACATCCTCGTCGAGGAGGGAGCCCGCCGCGCGCTCGCGCGGCCGCTCCGGGAGAATTCACCGTGGACCAGCGCAGAGAAGTCGCTCTCTTCGTGGATCTGGAGAACATCCGCGACGGCGTTCGGCAAGTGTACGGAGCCGAGCTTTCGCCCGTCCTGCTCATCGAGAAAGCCCGCCGCTACGGACTCGTCAACATCGCGCGCGCTTACGCCGACTTCGACCAGGTGCCGGCCGAGATGCAGCGCGAGATGGAGGTGTGCGGCATCACCGCGGTGACCTCGCGCTCGCACCTGGTGGGCGGCCGCGCCCGCTCGACGGCGGCGCTCGACCTGCTCATGGACCTCATCGAGACCCTGCTCGACCGCTCCGGCATCCCGACCGTGCTGCTGATGAGCGGTGACCGCGACTTCCTGCGCGTCGTGACCATGGCGCGCAACCGCTTCGGCAAGGAGGTCATCGTCTGCGGCGTGCCGGGCACGGTGGCGGCCGACCTCATCGCGGCGGCGGGCGGCAATTTCGATCCGCTCGAGCTGCCGGGTGGCGAGCGGTCGGCGAGGGCGGGCGCGGCGGTGGCGGCAGCGATGACGGCGGCTGCGGCAGTTGCGACGGCGGCTGAGGCCGTTGCGACGGCGGCGCCCGAGACCGCGGCGGCGGTGGCGGTGGCCGCGCCCGCGGGTCCGTCCTACGGCCGGCGCTCGGCCGGCGCTGCCGCCCCGACGCGCTCCGAGCGGCCGCCCGGCGAGAGTGGCGAGCGGGCGCGTCCACAGTACGGCCGGCGCGCCACGCGTGTGACCCGCGGCCCGCAGCCCGAGCCGCGCCCGCGTCTGCCGCAGCCCGACGTGGAAGGGGAGCTCCTGCCGGAAGGTGCGGACGCGGCCACGCCGGCCTGGCAGCGCGGCAAGCTCGCCGAGCGCGCCGAGGCCATCCAGAAGATGCTGGCCGAGCGCCGGGCCGCCGGCGAGCCGATGCCGGCCAACGCCCTGGGCCTGCCCGCCTGGCAGGTGGGCGACGCGGTGGAGGGCACGGTCAAGTCGATCACCGACTTCGGCGCCTTCCTCGATCTCGGCGGCGTGGACGCGCTCCTGCACGTCAGCCAGATGGCCTGGCAGCACGTGCGCCACCCCAGCCAGATCGTGCAGGTGGGCGAGAAGCTGCGCGTGCAGGTGCTGGAGGTGGACGAGTCCAGCAACCGGGTGTCCGTGGGGCTCAAGCAGCTGACCGCGGACCCGTGGCTCACCGCGGCGAACAAGTACGACGTGGGCCGCCTGGTGCGCGGGCGGGTCAGCGGCGTGAAGGAGTACGGCGTCTTCGTCGAGCTGGAGCCGGGCATCTTCGGGCTCCTGCACATCTCCAACATCTTCCCGCAGCCCTGGGGCCACCACCCCAGCGAGCGCTACAAGCTCGACCAGGAGGTCGAGGTCGCCGTCTCGAAGATCGATCCCGACATGCGCCGACTGGCCTTCGTGCTCCCCGGGACGCAGCCGTCGGATGCGGTGGGCGAGACCGCGCCGGGGCACGCCGCCGGGGAGACGCCGGCCGGGGCGGAGGCGGCTCCCGGCACGCCGGAGCCGGAGCGCGTCCTGGCCGGCGGCCACGACGACGACGAGGCCGGCGAGGCGGCGCTGCGCTTCCGTGAGGGGGCGGAGGAGCTTTGAGCGGCGGGGCCGGGGCCGCAGGGGCGGACAGCGCGGCGCGGCCCGGCCGTCTGGCCGGGCGCGTGGCGCTCGTCACCGGGGCGTCGCGCGGCATCGGGCGCGCCGTGGCCGAGGCCTTCGCCCGCGAGGGCGCAGCGGTGGTGCTCGCCGCGCGCTGCGAGGCCGATCTCGAGCGGGTGGGCGGCGGCATCGCGGCGGCGGGCGGGAGCGCCCTGGTGGTGCGCTGCGACGTGACGCAGGCCGCGGACCCTCCGCGCGCCGTGGCCGCGGCGGCGGCGCGCTTCGGGCGGCTCGACATCCTCGTCAACAACGCCGGCATCGGCTGCCACGGGCGCCTCGAAGACCTCACGGTCGAGCAGTGGGACGAGGCCTTCGCGGTGAACCTGCGCGGCGTCTTCCTGATGACCCGCGCCGCGGTCCCGGAGATGAAGCGTCAGGGCGGCGGCCACGTCGTCAACATCGCGTCGGTGGCGGGGCTGGTCGGCAACCCGGGGCTGTCGGCGTACAACGCCACCAAGTTCGGGCTCATGGGCTTCTCGGAAGCGCTCATGCTCGAGCTGCGCCACGACCGCATCAAGGTGACGGCCGTCTGCCCGGGGTCCACGGACAGCGCCTTCGGCGGGGCGGTGCCAGGCGCCGCCGGGCGCGACGGCTACCTGAGCGTGGACGACGTCGCCGCCGCGGTGCTCGGCGTGGTCACCGCCTCGCCCGGCGCGCTCGTCTCGCAGGTGCACCTGCGGCCGCTGGTGCCGCCGCAGCGCGGCTAGCGGGGACGGCGATGGCCCGACTCAACATCTCCAGCGGCACGCCCTGGGAGCCGGTGGTCGGCTACTCGCGCGCCGTGCGGATCGGCCCGCTGGTGGCGGTCTCCGGCACCACGGCCACCGACGCCTCCGGCGCCCTGGTCGGCGCCGGCGATCCCTACGCACAGACCGTGCAGACCCTGGCGAACATCCGCGCCGCGCTCGAGCGCGCCGGGGCGCGCCTCGAGGACGTGGTGCGCACGCGCATCTACGTCACCGATTTCGGCCAGTGGCAGGAGGTGGCGCGGGCCCACGCCGAGGTCTTCGGCCACATCCGGCCGGCCACCAGCATGGTGGAGGTGAGCCGGCTCGTGCTGCCGGAGATGCTGGTCGAGATCGAAGCCGACGCCTGGGTGGAGGAGTCGGAGTAGCCCGTGCGGGAGCGCGCTCTGGCCGCCGCCGCGCTGCTGCTCGCAGGCAGCGCCCTGGGGATCTCCGGCTGCGAGCGCCGGCAAGCGCCGGCGCGGCCGGCCGGCGCCGATTCGACGGCGGCGGCCCGTACGGCGGCTGCGGCCCGCCCCGCGGCGGTGACCTACCAGCGCCACCCGGTTGGGGGCGCCAGCGCCCTGCGCGCCTTCCAGCGCGGCCTGGGCGAGGCGCACTTCCGCATCGTCCTCAAGCTCAACCGGCTCGACCTGGCCCACGTGCGCGACCGCGACACGCTCGCCGTGCCCTACCCGTTCCTCGACGAGCTGGCGCACTCGCCGTTCCCCGCCGAGATCCCGGGCGCCGCCGCGCTCCCCAAGCTGGTGCTCGTGTCCCTGCGCGGGCAGGCGTTCGCCGCGTACGAGGGCGGGCGCCAGGTGCGCTGGGGGCCGACGAGCAGCGGGCGCAAGGACAAGCCCACCCCGCCCGGCCTCTACCACGCCAACTGGAAGGCCAAGCAGCGGACGAGCACCATCGACGACGAGTGGCTGCTGCGCTGGTGCGTCAACATCGAGAACTCGGGGATCTCGCTGCACCAGTACGACCTGCCCGGCTATCCGGCCAGCCACTCCTGCGTGCGCCTGCTCGAGGAGGACGCCATGTGGGTCTACGACTTCGTGGACCAGTGGAAGCTGTCGCGCGAAGGCGGCGCCATCGAGCAGGACGGCACGCCGGTGCTGGTTTTCGGCGAGTACGGGTTTGCCCGGCGGCCGCCGTGGAAGTTCCTGGCCGACGACCCGCACGCCACCGACGTGCCGCTCGTCGAGGTCGAGGAGGCGCTGCGCCGCGATCTGCCCGGGTACGGTGCCCCGGCGGCGGCCTCGGGCGCCGCCGACGCGACGCCGGACAGCGCGGCGGTGGACAGTGCCGCCCTCCCTCCGTCTTAGGCGGCAGCCACCGT
>Ga0315278_10001241_pt1 | contig 22202 bp, 17 predicted proteins | sample YL17G06_0_MG_FD_203880 | JGI IMG/M metagenome (GOLD analysis project Ga0315278, IMG submission 203880) | Sediment microbial communities from Yellowstone Lake, YNP, Wyoming, USA - YL17G06_0 | ecosystem: Environmental > Aquatic > Freshwater > Lake > Sediment | place: USA: Wyoming | collected... | reverse complement strand
TTTCAAGACCCGTATACATGCGAAGGGCTTCCACTTCCCGTTCCAGTATCCCGGTCTCCGCCTTCAGTATGCCGGCACCCCGGATTATATGCCTGACAAGAAGCCCTTGAATAAACCGGGTGAAATCCTCTTTGACAGGGGTATTAAGCACATTATTTCCGGGAGAATCAACCTTACTCAATTCCTCTAGTACCCATATTGCCGCGTCCCTGATTTTTACATCCAGTAAAAACGGGGCCATCTGGGTTTTCAAGCTGTTGTCCAGTACATTTATAATTGTAGAGAGTTGTTTTTTCAGGTCGTTTATTTGCGAACGTTCAAGTTTATCCTGCAATGTATTTTCATCGACGGTGTTTAATCTAGCTTTTATCCCGATGAGCCTGGTTTTAAGTTCTTCGCCTAATAGCTGGAGATCAGAACTGGCGGCAATTGCCGGCGGCAGTGTTTTTTGAAGGAGTGTTCCTATCTGGAAAATTAATTGCGAATTCCCGGAAAACACAAGGAGGGGGTGGAGGAATTTATGAATCAGCTTATCCATTTCCACCAGTCTATCAGGAGGCATCAGTATCCTCCCTGACCACGTTGTAGATATCTATCCCCCAGTCATTGGCGAGTTTTAAAATCTGTTCTTTTTTCGGATCGGCTTCAGTCATTAGTCTTTCTCATTATCGAAGAATACATTTTATATTAAATCGATAAAAATTTCAATAGGAAAAAATTCCCATGCTTGGTGCTTCCATAAGCGGACGCTTCACAATATGATTCATTTATTTTTCCTCAGGCTTTTCGCTCTGCATTTCTTTTATCGTTTCCGCTAAGGTGTCCAGGTTGCTGCCGGATTTATAAACGATCTGGTGCTCAGGGATACCGAAGGATTGCAGTTCATCGTAAACCTCTTTGTCGATCACAACAGAAAATACGATGACTTTGCTGAAATCGAAATTAATCTTTTTCCACAAAGTATCCTTTTCCTGTCTGGCCTTATCCAGGAAATGAAGTAATTCAAATCCCAATAAAGGATCAAATAGAGGTTTCTCCGCTCTTTTTCTTTCATCCAGGGCCTGCCACTCCGGGTCATCACCGGGAAGGATTTTTAAATCGAAAATATAGGCGGCATATTCCTGGTTTTTCAACCTTTCCAGGGCCTCTGAAACAGACTTTACGGGTTCCACCAGGTAATCGATCCTGGCCAAACGGCTGGAATAGTCCATGAGGTCTTCAAATTGGTCCTCTATCCATAGTACTTTATTCATTCCTTAACCTCCTTTTTATTTCCGGATTTGAGTAATTTTACACTAACAGTTGTGAAGTAAGGAACTTTGTATTGAGGGGGATTCCCATCATCCCTTGCCGGTTCACTGGTGACGCTAATTGTTCCACCATGGGCCTCAATTGTTTCTTTTGCATCGGCAAGACCGACGCCGGTTCCGTCCCGATCCATTTTATATGCAAATTCACTTCGATAACCGAATTTAAAAATGTCACCTTTATCGATTTCATTCTTCCTAATGGGGGTACCACAACTGTTTATACTGAATTCCACAGCATCCTCATGTTCTAACTCCCTGGCCCTGACTTTCACGAATCTGCCGGGACCGTGATCGGAATATTTACTTGCATTGTGGAATAAATTGCAGATGACGCGATCGATATCGTTTTCCGATACCATTGCATCAAGGTCACCGGTGAGTTGATACTCCGTTAAAATATTTTTTTGCGCCAGGATCGGTTTAAAAAGTTCGATATTTTCCTCTAATATCTTTTTTAAATGATGTCTCCTAAAAGTATATACTTTTTTCTCCCCAAAAGTAATATACCTGCGAAGCGCCTCTACTTCTCGTCTCATTGCTTGCGTTTCACCCTTTAAAATGCCCGCTGTTCGTATTAAGTACTCAAATAATATATCTTCCAGGTATTCGATAAATTCGCCGGTGATTACATCTCCAGGTACTCCTTTCTTAATATTCTCATCAAAAAAACCGACCAGTTCTAACTCCTCCAGTATCCACAAAGCGGTATCTCTAATTGCTTTATCCAGTAGAATGTTACTCTCTTCTGCCCGGTTCAGTTCATAATCAAAGACATTCATTATTTTTTCAAATCTTGGAGCCAAAACAGCCGCACTTTCTGAATTTTCTGATAAATGTTTAAGGCCGTCTTTAATTTCAGCAAGTTTAACTTCCAATCCCTTTCCCAGCTTTTTTAGATTGGGACTACCAGGTTTGTTGTGCCTTATCGATTTATAAATTATAGTTCCTAATTGGTGGAATAATTCAGACTGTCCGGCAAACTTAAGAACCGGGTGCATGAACGTATGAATAAGATTATTGATGTCTGCGGTAGTTTTGCTTAATCGCTCTTTTACTTCTTCGACTTCTCTCTCCAGCTTCACCTGTTCATTAACATCCCGGATGGTTCCTTCTCTTCCGATTATTTTTCCTTTTTCTTTTACCAGGTGAGCATCAACGGAAATATGAACGATGTCCCCATTATCGACTCTCTTCAATCTAAAAGGATAACCCAAAAGGGGTTTCCCTTCTTTATCTGCCTCATCCAAACGTTTAAAAAACTCTTCACTATCCTCTTTATTAGCATGAAAGATTCTCACATCTTTGCCGATTAAATACTCTTTTTTGCACCCCAATATGCAGGCAAACTGCTCATTGCAATGCACTATAGGCCCACGATGTCTTTGCCCCCCCTTTTTGTCATACTCTATGTAATAGTAAGCTGTGGGCATTTTATCCAGAGCCCTGTAGTAGCGCTCCCGTTCCGTCACATCATGGATTACACCCCAACTAGCCATTTTTAATTCATTATGGTGCTCTGTAAAGCATTCCAGTTCGATCGCTTCATTTTTGACATTCTTAAACTTTAATACATCATGCGCGTGGCCCTCTATTTCCAGTTTCTCAGTAAATTTCGCTCGTTCTTCCAGGTTTACATAAAATTCCCCGATATTTCTTCCAAGCAAATTTTTTTCATCGCTCTTATTATAGCCAAATATTTCCAGTGCTTTTTTATTGAAATTCACAATTCTCTTCTCTTCATCCAACTGATATAAGCCAAGGGGGAATTCGTCAAACATTTCGGGAGATATCACCCTGTCTTCGATTTTTTTAACCAGCCCCGAAATATACATCTCACCACGGGGTCCTTTATCACACCAGCATTGATCAAACAAGAGCCTGTTCTCACCGCTGACCCTGATTGAAAGTGTATGGCTCATTGGAGTACCAATGGATTTTTTCAAGTTATCCATTCTTAGTTTTCTTTCCGCCGGGAATATGTAGAGATCGGCAATCGAATGTTTCGATAAATCCATTTCAACCAGGGAGATGCCAAAGAGTTCCCTGGCAATGGAATCGGCTTCTACGAATTCCCCATTATCCTTCACCCGGTAATACCCCATCCCTAAAAATTCGGCGACTTTTAAAATGTCCTTTTTTTCAATGGCGTTTCCCATGTTTAGCCCTATATTTCACCGTCATACCCAAAACCTTTCTTTATTTTCATTAGAGATTGATTGTACAGGAAAAGAAAGAAAAAATCAAGACCAAGCCGCTAAGAACGCGAAGGGACGCGAAGAAATCCCTCGGGCGGGGGTGGATTGGTGATTGGTGGCTTCGCCGCAGGCGTTTAATATTTGCCCGAAGGGCGCCGCTTTGTTTTCATTTAACCTTCCAGTTTTTTAAAACCTGTTCCCGTGGATGATATGAAAATAGCCACAAAGGCACGAAGTCACAAAGGTTCACCAGGGGATTTATATATGAAAAAAACCAGTCTAATAAAGCATTTATAGGCAAACCGAACCCTTTCCAGGTATCGAATCACCCCTTTTTGCTATTATATCAACCCTTCGAGTTGTAATATCATTCCCTAAATGGGGTGATATCACAGCCTAAAGGGATGATGCCACCCCCTTAGGGGATTAAACTATACCCCTCTAAGGATCGATATCACTTCGAAAAGGATTGAACTCAATGCCTAAAGGTTTGATATCAAACCATCTGAGGATCGATATCATCCCCTGGAGGGTGAGCTCAATCCCTTTAAGGGATGATATTGATCCCCTAAAGCATTGAAATAATAGCAAAAAGGAGTGTGATAATAGCCAAAAGGGGTGATACCGGACCTCGAAGGATTGAGCGAATAGTAAAAAGGAGTGATATTATACCCAAAAGTGATGATAACAGACCTCGAAGGGATGAGCGAATAGCAAAAAGGGATGCAATCATACCTTTAAGGATTGATATCGCCTCTCAAAGGATCGTTACAATCTCAAGCAGGAATAACATGTAGGCAGGCAGGACCAATATATATGCCGGGAGGTGTGGCAAAAGAGTTTAAGGGCAGGACAGGCGACGCCCTTAAAGTGCGAAGGGCGCGAAGAAAAAAGAAGAGCGGAGAAAAGCAGAAGAGCGGAAGCGAGGAAGCGAGGAAGAGAAGAAAAAGCAGGGAATTGCTGGAAAAACAAACTGTGACAATCCGTGGAATCGCCCATACCTGGACACATCTTTTTATAGAATGATGAATGATGAATGATGGATGATGAAAAAAGCAATCAGTATAACCGATGCCTCTTTTTATCCTTGAGTCGTCTGTGTTCGTCCAGTACCTGCGGCTAAGCTTTAATTTAAGGGCATTCCTGTCATGAACCTTGTTTTTTCCTTTTTTGGTCGTACGGGCTCATCCAAAACGTGGGACAAATGGCTTTTCGGTACTGGAAAATCAAAAAAACACGATGCAGGTGGGCTTTTTAATGCAGAAAAGTCGCACTGCAGCGCTGCATTTGTATTTTTCACTGCAAATAAATAGAAATGTACCGTTACATTTGCGTCTTTGGGTGCAAATAATTGGAAATGTAACGGCGCATTTGTGTCCTCGGTTGCAAAGAAATGGAAATGTAACGCTGCATTTGGGGTTTTCGCCGGCAAAAAATGGAAATGTAATGAGGTTTGCCGTTCTTTTACACTGAAAGATAGGAAAACATTGAGTTTGTCGGTTCTTTGGTACGCGGGGGCTGTAATGAAAGGTGTAAATAGGAAGTCTGGAGGAAAAAACCGGGCTGTCGCTCATAAATCAATACATCATACCGAAAAGCCACAGCGGTATCACATGCCTGGAACCGATTTCGATCCCGTCTTTCACGATATATTCTTCTTTTGACAGGTCTACCTGTCCCGCTCTTTTCGATTTCCCACCCTTAAGCTATTTTGTCAAGTGCACTTTACAGTTTTTGGCATTTTTTGCAAAGTGTACTTTACAATTTTTGATGTTTTTTGCAAAGTGGAGTTTGCACCAGGTGCTGCGTCAAGGCTCAAATGAAGGAAAAAGAATAAATCCGAAATTAGAAATTCGAAACAAATCCAAAATTCAAACTATCAGACTATTGCCCTGTCCACTCATCTATCGATATTTCCTTTCCAATTATATTGGCAACTTCGAAAAGCATCATTTTCAATTGCGGAGTAGAATACTCGACGTTTGAAGGAATCGATAAACGATGCTGCCTCCAAACCATAAATTGGTGGCGTGTACCGGAATATGGACCTTGAAAACCGAGCTTCCGCAGTTTCCGAATGAAATCTCTTCGTTTACAGGGCGACCACTTGCTCATAAGCAGGTCTCTTATTCAAATTTATTTTTTTTATAACCGGTAAATGGTGACCCAATTGAAGACCGAGTAAAACCCAATCTTCAAGCGTCGAATGCAGCTCATCTTCACATTCTTTTAAAGTGTTCCCAAAAGCAATTACCCCTTTACATGGTGGGATTCGACCGGCGAAAGTGCCATCTTCCAGCTTATCATAAACAGCTTGATTCATAAGCTGATTCACATACCCTGTAAGAATAAAACGAACCGCCATTAAACACCTCCAAACTCTTTATATAATATCAAATATAATGAAATATATCAACCGGCTCTATTTTTTTCTAGCTGAGTTTGCGGTAATGGATTCGACTGGGGCGATCGGCCTGATGTCCAAGCCGGCGTCGACGGTCGGCTTCGTATTCGGAGTAATTCCCTTCGAACCAATAGACCTGGCTTTCGCCTTCAAAGGCCAGGATATGGGTGGCAATACGGTCCAGGAACCAGCGATCATGCGATATGATGACGGCGCAGCCGGCGAAATCCTCCAACGCATCTTCCAGGGCGCGCAAGGTATTTACGTCCAGGTCATTGGTAGGTTCGTCCAGTAGCAAGACATTGGCTTCACTTCTCACGATGCGGGCGAGGTGCAAACGGTTTCTCTCGCCGCCGGATAATACGCCTGCTTTCTTTTGTTGGTCGCCGCCGCTGAAATTAAACCAGGAAACATAGGCCCTTGAGTTGACCTGTCTACCGCCCAGGGTAATAGTCTCCTGGCCGTCGCTGATGACTTCCCAGACCGCTTTATTAGGGTCGAGGGCGTCGCGGTCCTGGTCTACATAAGCCAGTTTGGCGGTTTCACCGATGCGTACCTGGCCATTGTCCGGGTTTTCCTTGTTGGTCAGAATCCTGAACAGCGTTGTTTTACCGGCGCCGTTGGGGCCGATAACGCCCACGATGCCGGCGCGGGGCAGGTTGAAAGAGATATCGTCGAAAAGTAATTTTTCGCCGTAAGATTTGCCGAGGTGATTGGCTTCGATTACCAGTTCGCCCAAGCGCGGGCCGGGGGGAATATAGAGCCGCGCTTCTTCGATGCGTACGGTTTTTTCAGCGGAAAGTAGTTTTTCATATGAGTTGAGTCGTGCTTTTCCTTTGGCCTGGCGGGCGCGGGGCGACATGCGCACCCATTCCAGTTCTCGTTCCAACTGGCGTTTTAGACGTTCCGATGCTTTGGCTTCGGTAGACAGCCGCTGTTGTTTTTGTTCCAGCCAGGAGGAGTAATTTCCTTTCCAGGGGATGCCTTCGCCGCGGTCCAGTTCCAATATCCACTGGGCCACGTTGTCCAGGAAGTAGCGGTCATGGGTAACGGCAATGACAGTCCCTTTGTATTCCTGGAGATGGCGTTCCAGCCATTGTACGGATTCGGTATCCAGGTGGTTGGTGGGTTCGTCCAACAGCAAGATATCGGGTTCTTGTAACAGCAGGCGGCACAGGGCGACGCGTCTTTTCTCGCCGCCGGAGATGATTGAGACGGAAGTGTCGGGCGGCGGGCAGCGCAGGGCTTCCATGGCGTTTTCCAGGCGGTTGTCCAGGTTCCAGGCGTCCATTTCTTCGAGTTTCCCCTGGATGGATGCTTGTTTTTCGATCAATTTTTCCATCGCGTCACCGTCCAGGTCGGGATCGGCGAAACCTTCATTGACGCGGTCGAATTCCGCCAGCAAATCCAGGACGGGTTGCACGGCCTCGGAAATTACCTGTTTGACTGTTTTGGTGGGGTCCAGTTGCGGTTCTTGTTCCAGGAAGCCGATGGAGTAATCACGGGCGGGTATTACTTCGCCTGCAAAATCTTTGTCGATCCCGGCAATGATTTTCAGCAGGCTGCTTTTGCCGGAGCCGTTCAGACCGATGACGCCTATTTTGGCGCCATAAAAGAAAGATAGGGAGATATCTTTCAATACCTGGCGGTGGGGGGGATGGGTACGGCTGACTTTGTACATTGAAAATATAATTTGTTTATCGTCGCTTCGGGCCATTTTTTTCCTCTCGTAATTAATGTGTTTTATTTGATGTTCTTCGGAACATCGGTTTATTATACCATATAAAAAGTTTTGATCAAACTTTTTCAAAAGGCCGGGTGCCCCGGCTGTCGTATAGGCCCCCGGCAGGGCCGCCGGGGGCGCATTTTTTAAAACTCTGAAAATTAAGTCTTTACCTCTTCGCGATTTTATGATATAATTGTCAGATGATTGTAAAAACTTGTTGCATCAAAAAGAGACCATGTTGTTTTTATTGCCTACCGGGGTGGCTATATTCCCATGAATAAAGAGTTACACGTCGTAATCATGCCTGGAGGCCCCTTGCAACTGGAATGGAGCGCTGTTGAAGAGAACATCGATAAAAGCACCTCACTCTTGCAAGAAGAAATATTCAAAAGGTTCCATGCCGAGCCTTCCTGGTTGTTGTTCTTAAGCTTTTGCGATCAAAAAGTGCCGCTGTCGGTTTCTCTTAACTATTGGCGAAATTTTACCGCTTTATTTGCCCGTAAATTAAGCTTAACCCCGGACCTCGAACTGCTGCGCCACACTGTTAAAATCCCCGGCAACCCGGAAGAACTCCAATTCTCCCTGGACAGCGCCCCCATGATGACCGGCGGCGAATATTTGACCATCCAGGTGCTCCAAAATGCCTGGGATGAATTGAACGGCGCCTTTGCCCAGGCCATTGGGACCTACGAAGGCAGCGTCGCCGATTTTATTAAGACCTATAGCCCGGATGTTCACCTGGTGGGCCGCGTGTTTTTCCACCTGGTGGAACAAAAACACAAAGCCGACCCGTTTGCCTTCCTGGCCACTTTTTCCACCGGGCTCGATAAACAGGGAGAGTCCAGGCACTGGCCGTTGAAGTGGGCCTTAACCGAATATGCCGGGGACAACGAAAAACTGTTGGACCTCCTGTCAACGGTTCACAAGGCCGCCGAACAAAGCGCCTTGATTACCCACCTCCTGGACAGCGGCGAAATATTCTACCCACTTTCCTGGACCGCCGGTGAAGCGTATTCTTTTTTAAAAGAAATTCCCATATATGAGTTATCCGGTATTTTGTGCCGTATCCCCAACTGGTGGAAAGGAAATACTGCCCAAATCCGGTTGAATATCACCACGGGCGCCGGCGAGCCCACCTTCCTGGGGATGGACGCCATCCTGGATTTTAATGTCCAATTGCTTATCGGCGACACCCCGATTTCCGAAGCCGAAGCCGGGAAATTACTGGACGCCTCCGAAGGACTGGTTTATATCAAAAACAAATGGGTGGCCGTGGACCCGGAAAAACTTAAGGAAACCATCGCCGCTTATGAAAAAGCCCGGGAACTGATGGAAGAATTCGGTTTGACCCTGCGGGAAGCCCTGCGTATGCAACTGAACCCCGACCGGTTGTTGGACGGCAAATTAAAAAATGCCGATATCGGTTTCTCCAGGGGCCAGTGGCTGGAATCGGTCATGCAGCAACTGGTTGACCCGGCGTCGATACCCCCAGTCCGGCCCAGCCGGGATTTTACGGCCCATTTGCGGGAATACCAGGAAAAAGGTTTAAATTGGCTTTATCATTTACACTCCCATGGTTTCGGCGCGTGCCTGGCAGATGATATGGGACTGGGCAAGACCATTCAACTACTCGCTTTTTTAAGCGTCATCAAATCCGGGGCCGGGCTCCCCGCCAGTCTGCTGGTGGTCCCGGCGTCCCTGGTTTCCAATTGGGTGGACGAGATACTCCGTTTCTTTCCTACCCTGAACTATTATGTCGCCCACCCCGGCATGCAGAAGGACAATAAAAACCAGCCCGAAGATAAGGATAATAAAAATAAAGAACATCTGGATCGCCTGGACCTGGTGATTACTACCTATGCCATGAGTTCCAAATATGAATGGATCGGCGCATACACCTGGGCCTATATCGTCCTGGACGAAGCCCAGGCCATTAAAAATCCCGGGACCGGTCAAACTATAAAAATTAAGAAACTCAAAGCGCACAACAGGATAATCCTCACCGGTACACCGATTGAGAACCGGCTTTCCGACCTGTGGTCCTTATTCGATTTCTTAAACCCCGGGCTGCTGGGCAGCAGGAAGGAATTCAGCGAGTTTTCCAAACGGCTTAAAGATAGTCCGGACGGGTATGCCCGGCTGCGCAAATTGGTCATGCCTTTTATTTTACGGCGCATGAAAACGGATAAAAAAATCATTTCCGATTTACCGGATAAGGTGGAAATGAAAACGTATGCTGTTTTAAGTAAGAAGCAAATTATTTTATACCACCAACTGGTGCGGGAGGTTGAGCAAATACTGTTCAAGGTTGAGGGCATCGAACGTAAAGGGTTGATCCTGGCTTCCTTGATGAAATTCAAACAGATATGCAATCATTCGGATCAGTACCTGGGCGGTGGTGGGTATGATGAAAACGACAGCGGTAAGTTTACGCGGCTGCGGGAAATATGCGAGACGATTTATGAAAAGCGGGAGCGCGTCCTGGTGTTCACGCAATTTAAAGAGATTACCGGGCCGCTGTCCCGGTTTTTAGCCGGGGTGTTTAATAAAGAGGGCCTTGTATTACACGGCAGTGTGCCTGTGTCGAAGCGCAAAGACATTGTACGGCAATTTCAAGGCGACGATTATGTGCCTTATATGGTATTATCTTTAAAAGCAGGCGGTGTGGGCTTGAATTTGACCCGCGCCAATCATGTTATTCATTTCGATCGCTGGTGGAACCCGGCGGTGGAGAACCAGGCCACGGACCGCGCTTTCCGCATCGGCCAGGAAAAAAATGTGCTGGTGCATAAGTTCTTAACCCAGGGCACTGTCGAAGAGAAAATCGACCGGATGTTGGAAGAAAAATCCAGGTTATCCGCCGATGTCATCGCCGGCGCCGGTGAAGCATGGATAACGGAAATGAAAAACGAAGAATTAATGGAGCTTTTCAAAGGGGGGCTCTTTTCGTGAAAACCGCCCCCCTTGAACCCCCGACAAAAGCTTTTGTTAAACTTCCTGGTCGCAGAGGGCATAAATAGGAGGCAGCAATCATGGCACGTTGGAGACGTCGCGGTTATTATGGTTATTCGGAATTTCCCGTATATGTTAGTGTAGGGGAAAAAAGGGCGAAAGCGGAAAGAAGTTTATCGAAACTTAAGAAATCAAATCCCGCGGTAAACCCGGTGGTGATAACAGGATCGGCCATTGCGTCCAGTTGGTGGGGCAAATCGTGGAACAAGAACCTGGAAGGGTATGCGGATTACAGCAACCGTATCGGCCGCGGTCGCAGTTATGTGCGCAATGGGGCGGTGCTGGACTTGCAAATCAAACCGGGTGAAATCACTGCCCTGGTGCAGGGCTCGCGGTCTAAGCCCTATTCGGTCGTTATTCAAATAAAAGAAATAACGGCGCCCGCCTGGGAGAACATGAAAATGGCTTGCGCCGGGAAATTGGATTCGCTGCCGGAATTGCTGGCGGGGAAATTCCCTAAAGCATTGGGAGAGTTGTTCACGGAACGGGGCAAAGGGTTATTCCCGTCGCCCCGGGAGATTGCTTTCTCCTGTTCATGCCCGGACGATGCGGCCATGTGTAAGCATGTGGCCGCGGCGCTTTACGGCATCGGCGCACGCCTGGATGGGGAACCGGGATTGTTTTTCACGCTGCGCAAAGTAGAGATCAAAGACATGGTATCGGAAACAGTGCAGCGTAAGAGTCAAGAATTGTTGAAAAAGGCGAAAAAGAAAAGTTCACGGGTGCTGGAGGATTCCGATTTATCGGCCATATTCGGCATCCAACTGGATGAGAAGCCAACCGGGTCAATAACCCCAGTATTGACACCTCCAAAATTACCAACCCTGAAGAAATCCGCTGTCCCGAAAAAAGTGGCCCCGGTAAAAGTCACGGGGAAACGGAAACCCAATCCGAAATCGAATCCTAAAATCAAATCCCCCGATGCGATCGAATTGGCGGCGGGTATCTTCCGGCAAAGTAAAGAAGGCGTCGATGCCGTTGAGTTAAAATATAAGATGGGTTTGGAGATGAAGGAAATCCAAAAAATTATTGCCAAATTAAAAAAGGAAGGCAAAATTAAAAATTTAGCCCGGGGTGTCTATGTCGGCGCATAAGATGGGAATTTTTTCATCCTCCTCCGGTGCCTCCGGCGGGTCAGGACCTTTTTGAAAAAAGGTCCCGACACCCCCAAAAACTTTTATTATGAAAAGTTTTGATCAAACTTTTTCAAAAGTTTGGCCCCCGGCAGGGCTTCTTATTGCAGCGGCAGCGGCGCGATCTCGAATAGGCGGTAAGCGGTAAACACGTCCCCCTGTTGGTCCGTTGCCGTCACTTTCAAGCGGTGAAGACCGGGCTCCAATCCAGAAGGAAGCGGCGCTGTCCAGGTATGGGCGCTAAAACAGGGGTCCATCCAATCGAGGTAGCTGGCTTTGTTGGTTTCGATCAACCGGGCAAAGAAGGGGTCATTCATGACGGTTCGTTCCATGCGTATTTCCGGGCCGTTGTCCAGGGTAAAAGTCACCGTGGCCCGCGGGGTCCCGGCAAAGACATTGACATTAATAGTGATTTTCCCGTCTTTTAAATCCTGCGACGACAGCGTGCCCGTGGGGCTGTTGATACGCAGTTGACTGCCGGGCGCGTCGGGCGTTGACGCGGCGGCATGGAACCGGTAATGGTATCGGTTTCCTTTGAAACTAAAAAGGAAATAGCCATTGGGTGCGCCGTCCGTGCACATGCCGAAGGGAATGCCCCACGGGTCCCGGGGACCGTGCCACCAGGTTCCGCACCCGGCCCCGGCAGTGAGGGAGGGAAATATGATTTTCCCGTTCCAGCCGTGGGTTGCGGAGAATTCGATGTATTCCACGTAATGCATATGCCCGGCCAGGGCCAGCAGGTGTTGACGGTTTTCCAGTATCTTAAAAAAATCCGCGCGGTTCATAATCTGGCAGGTTTCATCTTTGGGATACAGGTCGGTAAACACGGGGATATGCATGGACAGAACCACCAGGTGATCCTGGGGAACAAAGGAAAGATCGTTTTTGAGCCAGGTTAATTGCCGCTCATGGACAAAACCGGTGTAACTCCCCGCTTTCATTTTTGCTGTATTCCACCCAAAGTATTTGATGGTATTCATTACGATGAAATGGACCTTGCCGTAATTAAAGGAATAGTAATCAGGACCGTGGATGCGTTTGAAGGTTTCGGCCTCATGGATGTAATCCGGGACCTGGAAATTCATATCGTGGTTTCCCATGACATGATGAATAGGAATCCCGATTTGCCCTACTACGCGGTTCATTTGGTCGTAATGGCTGAGGTCGTTGTACATGATATCTCCCAGGGCGAGGTAGAAACGGGCGCCGGTCCCCACCAGCCCGGACACAATGCTGTCCCTGAAGGAATCGATTTCTTCGGGGGTGGCGGTCTGGGGGTCGCCCATTACGATAACGTTGAAGGACTCTTCGGCTGCTGCTTTAAATAATGGGAAATAGATCATGGCCGGGAGTTTGCCCGTGGGGGCGATGCCCGGGTATTTCAAACCGGCGGGAGAACCGGCGGGTTGATGGATATAGTAGAATTGCGGGAAGTTGTTTTCGTTGAGTGGTACGTTGTACCCGGCGGGTTTGGATACAAAGATAATGGTTTCGTTTTCCACGGGCAGGCGAAACAAGCCTGTTTCATCGGTTTGGACTGCCTGGTATTGGTTGGAAACCACGACGCCGGGGATGCCCTGTTCGCCTTTATCGAAGATGCGGTTGCGGTTGGCGTCGTCGAACACCATGCCCCGGGCGGTTTTTTGACCTGCCTGCAAGGGGGCGGGCGCAGCGGCCATGAGGACCGCCAGGCACAGGATGATAAAGATTGAAATTAGATTGTGTTTGTTTTTCATTGTATTCACCTCGTAATTAAGTAGGTTTAACTTTAATGAATCCCGAAGGAATTGTCAAGACATGCCATTAAAATAGCCGCGAAGAACGCGAAGGACCGCGAAGAAAAACCCCTGAACAAAAGCTTTTGCGGGGGGATGGGGGGCAGTTTTCTCGAAAAGCGCCCCCCATACGGAGCCGGAGGCCGCCCGGCTCAAGATTTGTTCGGGACAATTTTTACTGTTATATCCTGTCTATCGGTTTTCCCATTTTCTCCTTTGAGAATGAACACAAAACGGTATTCACCAATAAACCCCGGACCGGGCTCCCAGCAAAAGACACCTGTTTTCGTGTCCAATGTAGAGCCGATAGGAAGCGGTTTCAATTGATTACCCACCTTTAAATATCCCTGGCAATGATTGGACAAGGTGTTTTGTTGTGCTATATGAATTTCCAGGCGCTCCAATTGTTTGATTTCAATATTTATAATACCGTTATCATTGGGAGAAATTTTTTGGGGTTCCCCCTGGTTATACTTTTTTATAACACACGCAGCCCCGGGAACATCCGCTGGTATTTCTGAAATATCGGGTACCCTTTGCCCCTTTACCATCGACTTTTTACTACTGTCACCCGGGTTCTGTACGGAAAAAAAGCGACTTCCGATACCATCGGAGTTCCCCACATTGTCGGCGACGGTCCACTGTATGATGTGCACACCATTTTTATAAGCAGTTGTATCGAAATCGAAATAAGCAAGCGCCCCCTGGCTATTCTTATAGCCAGGGAAAAGTGCTGCAATATCCGGTCTGTAAACATTATATTTCGGGTGCCCCAGGTAAACCCCATCCACAAAGACACTAATTTTAGAACCGTCCTCCGGGACCTTATTGGGCAAAGGCGTTAAGACCCAACCCTGGTTTCTGAAGTTGCTCCCGTAGGCGCTCCCTCCCTGGGCAGGAGTATCGATGGCGCCAAAAGGTTTGACCGCATGGGCGTTATCGCAAGTAATGGTTTTGACCCCTAAAGTGACTGAATTTCCCTCCCTATCGGCAGCTTTTGCATGAAGGGTAAACGTTCCGTTACCTCCATTTGGGAGAAAATTAGTGAGCATCATGTAGCCCCAGCCGGCTTTATAATTCATGGGATACTGGGGGTATGCCTGCTCAACATCAGGACGTGCACCTTCCACGAATAATCCATCTCCGATATAAACAAGATTGGTCCCCTCACCGGGCACCGGTTCCCTATAAATTTTTACGCTTTCGATACCAATGTCATCCAGTACCCAGCCGGTAACCGGGATGCTGCTCCTTACGGTTGAATTGTGTTCCGGCGTGGCAAAGTCACCGAAAGGAACCCCGCTTTCCCCAGCCTTGTAGACCTTTAACGTCAGCGAAACGGCTTGTGGGGAATTGACGGCATTGGGATCGGAAACGGTAACGGTCCCGTTATAAGTGCCCGGCGCTAATCCTAATGCATTCACCGATATGGCCACGGTCCCCGAATCCGTACCTGAAAGCGGTGTACAACTTAGCCAGGCTGCATTGGCGGTTATCGTCCAGTTCAGTGTGCTTTCTCCGCTGTTTTCAATTAAAAATGCTTGAGAGGGGGCTGCCGTTTCCGCTGTTGCCCCGAAAAAAAACTGGGTACGGTTTAATGAAATTTGGGCAGGGGTGGGGATTATGGTATCAGGATCGATCTTTCGTTGAAAAACACCTCCGCCGTAGGCGCCGATATAAAGAAGGCTTGAATTTTTAGGAGAGATGGCAATGGCTTCAATACTGTCCAGGTAGGAAGGCAGTCCTTCATTTAATTTCAGCCATGAATTTCCACCGTCGATGCTGCCGTAGACACTGGCGGTATCGTTGGCGTATTCGGCGCCGGCGAATATTTTATTTCCATTGGTCCTATCCACTGCCAATGAGTGGATGGTCAAGTTTGTTAAACCATTATTAATCGGCGTCCAGGTGGCGCCACGGTTAGTACTTTTGAATATACCACCGCCGTTGGTACCCGCGTAAATGATATTGGGACCGGCAGCGTTCAGGACCAGGGCGCGAACATCCGGATTGGTGAGGCCGCTGTTGGAGGGACTCCATGAAGCGCCGCCGTTGGTGGTTTTGAAAACCCCGCTTCCGACTGTTCCGGCGTACAGTGTAGTGGTCTTGGAGGGATCGATGATGAGGGTACGGACGTCGAGATTGGATAACCCGGTATTGAATTCTTTCCAGGTGGCGCCGGCATCGATGGACTTGAATATCCCACGGGGGTTACTATGAGTGAAACCGCCCTGTCCATCTCTTGCCATACCTGCATACACTATGTTGGTATTACCCGGATCAATAACAATGGCGTGCGGTGCGCCTGTGTGACCCGAAGCCGGGTTGAAAATCTGGGTCCAGGAGCCGCCGCTGTTGGTGGATTTGAAAATACCGCCAAACGTATCACCAACGTAAACGACATTTGTGGAAACCGGATTTACGGCAATTGCGTCAATTGAATGACCATTAATGCCGTTGTTTGCCGCCTGCCATGTGTTACCTCCATCCGTACTCATCGACAGGCTCCCGCCGTAAGTACCCGCATATATTAAATTGGGATTCGCCGGATCGATCGCCAGGGCAGCGATGTATGTATAGTTCAAGCCGGAATTTCCTTCATTCCAGGATTGTGCACCGTCCCCCGATCTGAAAATGCTGGCCAGTGTGCCCACAAGAATATTGGCATTGTCAAACGAGTTGACCGCTAAGGCCTGGATATCGCCCCTGCTGGTGAAACCGTTTGTTTTTTCCATCCATTTGGAAGCGGAATTAACCAATTTAAACAACCCGCCTACATTTCCACCGAAATAAACAATCTCCGGGTTTATGGGGTCGATAACAATCAAATTGGCATCCATGTAAATATCATCACTACTTCCGGTTTTCCTCCAACTAATCCCTCCATCGGTACTTTTCAAAATACCGCCTCGTTCGTATTCGCTGGTATAAACGATATCGGCATTGGTGGGGTGAACCACCACCGTCCTGGTCTGTTCGCCGGTTGAACCGGAATATACGGTACTCCAGGAGACGCCGCCGTTAGATGTTTTAAAGATCACCGGCGCCTCCCAACAACCGGCATATATAACATTGGGATTGGCAGGGCACAGCGCCAGGGATGAAATATTTAAATGGGTAAGGCCGGCGTTGATTGCTGTCCAGTTGCTGCCGGCATCCACACTTTTAAAAATTCCTTGGAAGGTCGCAATAAGCAATGTATCGGTATTTGCCGGATTGATAACGATATCATTGGTACCGGTCGTTTTAAGCGTCTGCCAGGTCAATCCGCCGTCCGGGCTTTTGAAAACTCCCCTGCCGCCAACGGCATAAAGAATGTTGCTATTAATAGGATTGACAGCGATATGGCTAACCCTGGTCCCAAGGTTTTCCTCTGAGACCATTTGCTGCCAACTTTTTCCACCGTTTATGCTTCGGTAAATGCCGCCTTTCACTACTGAGGCATAGGCGATTTCCTTATTGTGGGGGTCATATACGATTGAACGTATTATTCCTCCTTTGGGGCCGTTTGTGGTCCACACATGTTCGCCCGCCCAAAGGAATATATCCCAGGAAAGGATGACTATTGCCAGGGTTATAAATGGTTTTAATGATTTCATTATTCCTCCAAAATTTATTTTATTAATTTACAATAGAAAAAACGGGTCAGGCAGACAAAACCTATAATTCTTTTTCGCTATGCCGGTTTACCTTCATTTTGTTACACTCCTTGTTACAATTCACCCCCAAATTATAACAGACTTTGACATAATTTCAAGGTAAATTGTGACATTTTTTACGGTAAAAAATTTTTACCCCGGTTGGCGCACCATTAGCCTGTTGTCATAAAAATAGCCACAAAGGCACGAAGGCACAAAGGTTCACCAAGGGGGTTATTATAAATAAAGCCACACGGGCCGCTTAATGGGCAGTTGCAGACAAATTTTCAATCTTTTTTTTGGAAAACCCGGTAGCTTCCGCAATGATATCTAAAGCAACACCTCTTTTTATCAATTTCCTGGCAGTTTCAATTTTTCCACTTTCTACTCCCTCCTGTTTTCCTATTTTTACCCCTCTTTGTTCACCTATTTTCATGCCTTTCTTTTCGGCAATTCTTTCCCAGCTTGTTATATACGGCATTTTATAGTCCTCCTCTAATTTCTCTATTTTCTCTGATAATTGTTCATTAAGCCCCTCCGGTAAACGGATGAGCCAATCGATAAATTTTAGAAGCACACGGATTTCTTCCTTTGTGTACTTTCTTTCATAACAGCGGCGGATAAGTTCCCATTTGACCGCGGACTTTTCATTGTTATCGGCTTTTTTCAATTTATATCGTTCCAACTGCGCAAGTACCACCATTGCCATTGGATTGTCGGAGGTCTCCAACTTTTCCCGGAGCTCTTTTTTATTCTTATAATCGATGATCTTCACCATCGGGATTTTCATGCGCAGTTCAAAGCCCCATTGCCGGACAAGATACTCATCCGGCCGGTAGTTCACATCCTCATCGGTCAATATGGCAACACTGATGACTTTGACCCCTTTGTCGATGTTTTTATCGTAAGTCCGGTAGTTGTAGACATACGCCCGTTCCGGGAATATTCCTTTCTTTTCCTTGGTCCCCTGCACCTCGACATGGATAAATACACAAACGCATGCCCTGGTTCCATTTTTCAGGTGGACTTCTATCAGTTTATCGGCGTAGCGTTTGCCTACCTTGCCATAAGGTGTGATGCCTCTTGATGCGCTGTCCATAATTTTGACTTCTTTCGAAAAATCGATATCCCGGTGAATTTCGGGAAAGAAAAATTCCAAAAAGGGTTCGACTAACCCTTCGATCACATCTTTCCATGCGGAATCAAAGTCTGTATTTTTTTCCCCCTGTAGTTCGCCGTGGTGTTGCTTTTTGATATCCCGCTCCGTATCGGAATCCGCAGTCAGCTTACCAATCATTTTTTCTTCGCTATTCATAGTGATATTATATTCCAGTTTGCCGGGTTTTTCAACCTGTACGCAAAATCCTGGATTCGTCATTTAAATTCGCCACCCGTATAGGGGAGGAATTTTTTGTCTGTCACGTAACCTCTCTCTGTCATAACAATTGCCACAAAGGCACGAAGGCACAAAGGTTCACCAGGGGGGTTATTATAAATAAAGCCACACGTGTCGCGACGAACACGGAGGGACGCGGACTCTTCTGCTTTTCTCCACTCTTCCTGTTTTTTCTTCATCATTCATCATTCATCATTCATCATTCTATCTTTTTTTCCTCACTTCCTTTTTCCTTGCCCCCTGAATCCTGAATTCTGATTCACAGTTTTATCATTGGATTTTGAACATTTGGGATTTGTTTGTGATTTGTGGTTTGTTATTTGTAATTTGCCCTTTGGGCTTTGGTCATTTGGATTTGTTTGAAACACCGCGATTTCGTGCTTCGAATTTCGTGCTTTCATCACCGGGGAGATAAAGAGGCGCCTCATTCCCCCACTTTAATTAGAGGCTCCCGAAAAGGGGGCGCGGGCATCTTAATGGGCAGTCGCAGACAAATTTTCAATCTTTTTTTTGGAAAACCCGGTAGCTTCCGCAATGATATCTAAAGCAACACCTCTTTTTATCAATTTCCTGGCAGTTTCAATTTTTCCACTTTCTTCTCCTAATTTTTACCCCTCTTTGTTCACCTATTTTCACGCCTTTCTTTTCTGCAATTCTTTCCCAGCTTGTTATATACGGCATTTTATAAACCTCCATTCTTCATGGGTGTATTATATTCCAGTTTGCAGGGTTTTTCAACCTGTACGCAAAATCCTGGATTCGTCATTTAAATTCACCACCCGTATAGGGGAGGAATTTTTTGTCTGTCACGTAACCTTTTTCTGCAATGAAAATAGCCACAAAGGCACGAAGGCACAAAGGTTCACCAAGGGGATTATTATAAATAAAGCCACTCGCGTCGCGACGGACACGGAGGGACGCGGACTCTTCTGCTTTTCTCCGCTCTTCCTGTTTTTTCTTCATCATTCATCATTCATCATTCTATCTTTTTTTCCTCACTTCCTTTTTCCTTGCCCCTGACCCCTGAATCCTGACCCCTGAATCCTGATTCACAGTTTGTTCATTTGGATTTGTTTCGAATTTCGTGCTTTCATCACCGGGGAGATAAGGAGACGCCAAATTCCCCCCAGTTAATTTAAAGACTCCCGAAGGGAGGCCACTTCCCAAACGGCCACTGGAGCAGATCGGTTTGATTTTCTCCAGAATAAACCAGGACCGCATAAGAAGGCGTATATTCGGCTTGCCCCCATGTGGCCCAACCTTTCCCGGGATCCATCGCGCTCACCAGCTTTAATCGATTTTCTTAACAGCCATGACGATTGAGCTTTTCTTTTTCGCTAATTCATCCTTTACCTGGCTTATCTCCGAGGACAGCTATGAAAAATCAAATAAATGGCAATCAATGCAAATATAAAAGATATTCCAGCTTCGACCAGAATTTTCCACTTGAATTTTTTTTTATTTTCATCAAATAGTTTAATGCTATCGGCAGCCCAGTAATAAAAAAACAAAACAAATATCGAAAGTAATAGAAATATCCACCAAACTAGTGTTTTATCACCTATTTTTTCAAACCAAAAACCCAAAAAGATAAAATGAATAAATAGATATACAGGCCATTGTTTGAATATATTATGTGACGATCTCAAGTACTGGATTTCACTTTTTATACCAATTTTTTCTAAATAGTTGTTTAATTTACGCCGGAGCGCTCGGAAGCTAGCTGCGAAGAAAAATGAAATCAGAGTTAGAAATATTCCAATTATAGATAATTTAGGATCAAATTTGTCTTTATCGTATGCATAGGTCCAAAGTGCGCTATTCGCAACAATAAAAATTGAGGTTACTGTCCATAGCGTTGAATCGTAGTGTCGGCTCCAATCATGAGCCTGATTATAAAAACAATTGTTTTTCTCATTTTCATTCATTTTATTTTGTTCACTCATTTGTTAGTTCTCCTTCTATTAACTATAAATCGGTTAAATTATAGGGCATCAAGTGCTGTAAGTCAATAGATAAAAAAAAACGGCTATTGTGGAGTCAAAAAATCCTGCTGCAGAATATTGCCAATTCTTTCGCCAATCCCTGGGATTCTGTTTATCAAGAATAATCCTGAATGCCGCCTCACATCTCTCCGATCGTTTAGGCGCACAATTGGCGCGCCCTTATTCGACCCAAAAAATGGTTTCAGAGAAATTGGCTGGCGTGCTTTTCTTTGATTAGGGATGCGGGATTATTGCCGAAATAGTCAATTCCATTCTTCCCGGCCCATAATACCAAAAAATTCTATGTGCACCAGGAGTTTCCTGCTGTGCATAAGATTCGAAAATTTTTTCACCTTTAGGCCCTTTCTTTGAAGTGAATTTATGGGTTTGCAATGAATTATGCCGAAGATTGGTCTTCATATAACCAAGACATTTAAAGATAGCTTTATAAGCAGCCTTTTTAGATGGATTACCTTCCAACTCACTTAGTTGTTCGTTCGCTTTATGTGAAAATTTAATTGTATTCATAAAGTTATTTATAAATTTGAGTTTTTTTTAATTTTCCACCCCTAGTTTCTCCTCACCTGCCCCTTTTTCTTTTGCCTTTTCTCTTTTTTTCTTTTAGAGCCTTATTGGAGATGTAAAAGGGATACAAAAATAATTTTCCTCCCACGTAAAAGTTTCAAACATCCAAATGAAGATTCGTGAAAAGATTGTGTGAAAAAAATCCCTCTCGCAAGAGCCACAAAAACTCTCCTAATGCGAAAATAGGAAGTTGTTTTAAAAGATCGCAGAAAAACACTTGAAAAAAAATGGGTTCTAAAATATAATTGTATCGCCATGGATAAAATAAACAATGTACATGACAAGCTCTTTGGCAAAACCTTCGGCGACCCGGAGAATGTAAAAGACTTCTTAAAGAGCGCCTTGCCCGAACCAATCGGTAATGCCATCGACCTTTCAAAAATAGAAATCGATAACACCCATTATATATCCAATGAATTCGCGGACTCTTTCTCCGATATCATTGTGAGAACCAAAATGAAAGGCGGTTATGAAGAGGAAAACGAGATCGATACCGATATCTATATCCTGTTTGAACATAAATCTTACCGGGATACGGCGGTCTTTATCCAATTGCTTCACTATATGTACCTGATGTGGCAAAAGGATATCGACGAAAAAAAACCGCTGCGGGTCATCATTCCCCTGGTATTTTACCATGGGGGTGATCAATGGACTGTGCCTCATTCTTTTATCGAACAATTTACCGTCGCTGAAGGGATTAAAAAATTTTTACTGGATTTCAGGTACGTATTGTTCGATACTGTCAACTGGAATTTTACGACTGCGAAGAATAAGGCATTGGGAGACAATGTCTTTCTACTGAGCGCATTGGCATTGATGAAATGCGCTTTTAAAGACGACTGGGATACAATCCGGGAAATATTTAAGTTCTGGCACGAGAAGGGTTTCATCGGGAACCTGGAAAAAATGATGCTCTTTCTCGTGTATATCACAGAAACAAAAGATGTGAACCCGGATACTTTAAAGAAAATATTAGAAGAAGCCAAAATAGAAGGAGGAAATATCATGCCGACGTTAGCCCAAAGATGGAAAGATGAAGG
>Ga0315278_10001240_pt1 | contig 22208 bp, 23 predicted proteins | sample YL17G06_0_MG_FD_203880 | JGI IMG/M metagenome (GOLD analysis project Ga0315278, IMG submission 203880) | Sediment microbial communities from Yellowstone Lake, YNP, Wyoming, USA - YL17G06_0 | ecosystem: Environmental > Aquatic > Freshwater > Lake > Sediment | place: USA: Wyoming | collected... | reverse complement strand
GGTCGAGCAACTCGTCGCTTGATCAGCTAGCCCGAAGATGCAGCGATGGCGGTACACCACATTGACGGACATGGCCGTTGCCTGCCACGCGTGGAGCTTGAATCGGGTGGCCAAAGACGTGTATGGTGAGGCATCCAAACAGGGGAATTGGGCGGTCTTTGACAGGAGGAGAAGCGCGGAAAGCTTGACGCGAATGGAGCGGCCAGAATCGCACGGGCGGCCTAGCGATCAGGAGTCGGTTGCACAACCGATCGGCATACGCCGAAAGCGCAGACGGATTCCCCTGGTGATGCCATCGCTCGTAGGAGGTCGCCCATGCGGCCGGCTCTCGCGTCGCGGTGGCGGGTGTGCATCGGGCTCTCTATCAGACCGTTCGCGTTGCGGGTCGCCTAGCCCCTGCCGGTCAAGGCGGCCTCGAGATCGGCTCGGAGCTTCTCCTTATCGGGGACTCCCTGCACGCGGAGGATCATGCTGCGGTGGGTCTCGTTTCTCTCTCCCTGGGCCACGCTGACCAGGTGCACGGCGTGGTCGCGCAGAACGGCGAGGGCCTTGTACAGGTCGTCTGAGTCGTTTCGAACCCGCAGGGTGAGGCGGGTCCCTTCCAGGCCGATGCCCAGGGCGCGCGTGAGAGCGGAGAGGATCTCCCCCTGCGTGATGACTCCGACGAGGCGACCTGCGTCGACCACCGGAAGAAGGGCGAGTCGGTTCTGAAGCAGGATGAGGGCGGCTTTCTCCAGCGTGTCCTGTGGCGAGACGGCAAAGCGTGCTTCGTAGGTGACCTTCTCTGCGGGAAGGGTCCAATCCGTCACGTCCTTCAGGGCGCCCTTGGTGACGAACCCCTTGAGGCCTCCCTCCGCATCGACGATCAGGAGAAGGCCGAAACCGTTCTCCTCCATGACGCGTTTGACCTCGGACAGAGGAGCATCCGCGACTACGGTGACCGGGTCGCGGTGCATGTAGGAGGAGACCTTCATTTGGCTTCCTCGGCGGCGGCAGCCAGGGCGACGATCTTCTCTTGGAGGTTCGCCGGGACCTTCTGGTACCTCAGGAACTCCATCTGGAAGGTGGCCCGGCCCTGGGTGAGCGATTTGAGATCGAGGGCGTAGGTCTGGACCTCGGCCAGGGGCACCTCGGCCAGGATCTTCGTCCCGGCGCTGGAAGGTTCCATTCCGTGGATCCGGCCGCGGCGGCCGTTCAGGTCGCCGATGATGGCGCCGGTGTGGTCTTCCGACGTGCGGACTTCCAGCTTCATGATCGGCTCAAGGAGGCATGGCGACGCGGCCTCGACCGCGAGGCGGAACGCGCCGCGGCCGGCCAGCTTGAAGGCGAGCTCCGAGGAGTCGACCGGGTGGAAGCTGCCATCGTAGACGGCGACCAGGATGTCGGTGACCGGGAACTTGGCGAGGATGCCCTCATCGAGTGCTTCGAGGACCCCCTTCTCCACCCCGGGGACGTACTGGCCCGGGATCGAGGCCCCCTTGATCTCGTCCGCGAACTTGAATCCGCCCGAGTGGAGTGGCTCCACGCGGAGGAAGACCTCCCCGAACTGACCGCGGCCGCCGGTCTGCTTCTTGTGGCGATACTGCGCGCTCGCGGTCTTCTGGACAGTCTCCTTGTAGGGGATCCGCGGCTGCCTCGTCTCCAACGCGACGTTGTAGCGGTTCTTCAATCGGTCGATGGACACGGAGAGGTGAATATCGCCCATCCCCCACAGGAGAAGCTCCTTGGTGACCGGCTCACGCTCCACGGTCAGGGTGGCCTTGGTGGAGGCGAGCTCCTTGAGCGCGGCGCTCATCTTCTCCACGTCGGATTGCGTCTTGGGCACGATCGCGCGCGAGTAGACCGGCTTGGGGAAGTCGGCCAGATGGAAGGGAGCGGCTCCCGGCTGCGCTCCGACGGTTGCTCCCAGGGCGAGCTTTTCCGCTTTGCCTAGGGCGACGATCTCCCCGCTCTCCGCTTGCGGTACGCGCTTCTGCTTCGTGCCCTCGAAGCTGTAGAGATCTCGCATCTCCACCTTCTCTCCGGAGGCGGCGTCGAACCACGTCGTTCCCTCCTTGATCGTGCCGCGCAGGACACGTAGATAGGCGAGGCGGCCGAGGTAGGGGTCGGTGGACAGGTTGAACACGACGGCGGCCGCCGTGCCGTCCCCGGCCGGGGCCGGAGCGGGAGCGAGGGCGACCAGCGCGTCGAGCAGGAGGTCGATCCCTTTCTCTTCCGCGGGCCCAACGCACAGGACAGGGACGATCGCCCCCTGGGCGACTCCCTTGGCCAGTCCGGCGGCGAGTTCCGCGTCGCTTGCCTCCTGTCCTTCCAAGAACTTCATCATCAGGGCGTCGTCCGCCGAGGAAATCTCCTCGATCAGGAAGGCCCGTTGCTTGGCGAGGGCTTGCTCCAACGCGGGCGGCACTTGCTTCTTCGCCTTGTCGGCGAAGGAGACGGCCCGGTTGGCGAGGACGTCCACGACCCCAACGAAGGCCGCTCCTTCCCGGATCGGCAGGTGCAGGGGGACGAACTTGCCGCCTCCGGTGAGCCTTTCGTTGAGCGCGGACATCGTCTTCTCGAAGTCTGCGTTCTCCTTGTCCAGGTGGGTCAACAGGACGATTGTGGGGTGCCTCGTGGCGCCGGCCAGTTCCCACGCCCGCTCGGTCACCACCTCGGCCCCTTTCTCGGCGCTGACCACCAGCAGGGCGAGGTCGGAGACGGGCACGGCCTTGTACAGCTCCTCGATGAACTCGCTCCCGCCAGGCGTGTCCAGCAGGGTGATGTGTGTCCCCTTGTGGGTGAAGGCCCCGAAGCCCAGGTCGATGGTGTACCCACGGGCCTTCTCCTCTCCGGAGGCATCAAACGTTATCTGGTCCTTGATTCCAGCCTTCTTGAGAAGTGCTGCGGCGAGGGTCGTCTTGCCTGAGCCTGAATGCCCCACTAAGCATATGTTCCTCGCTTGCCCCATCGAGCATCCCCCCTGCGTGTGTGTAGAGAATCGGGGGCAGTATACCGGTCGTCGCTGTGGTTGACAACAGTTGCGGATCAGGACGGGCCTCGCGGGCTCTCGATCCCCAGCCGCAGGCGGAGGGGTCGGGGAGGCGGGCCGAAGGGTGTGGCCATCGGCGCCAGGGGCGGGCTTTCCCATACTGGAGGCCCCTTTGAAGAAACGGGTCTGGCAAACCTAGCGTTGCGCGGTCCGGCCCCGTGCGGCTAACCTTCCTCACGCAGGTCCTTGGGCCGTGGCTCCGCAGTGGCGAGAACCGGTTGGCTCAACCGAAGGGGGATGCATGCCGACGAAGCTCCTGCTGGGGGACGAGGCGGTCGCACAGGGAGCGATCGACGCCGGCCTCTCCGGCGCCTACGCCTACCCGGGAACGCCGTCCACCGAGATCACCGAGTACGTCGAGAGAAGCCCCGAGGCGCGGGCGGGTCCTATCCACTGTTTCTGGTCGGCGAACGAGAAGACCGCCGTGGAAGAGGCGCTGGGGATGAGCTACGCCGGGAAGCGTGCCATGGCGAGCATGAAACACGTTGGCCTGAATGTGGCGGCGGACCCGTTCATCAACGCAGCGATCACCGGGACAGGCGGCGGTCTGATCGTCAACGTCGCCGACGACCCATCCATGCACTCCTCTCAGAATGAGCAGGACTCTCGTCTTTACACGGAGATCGCTTTGGTTCCCTGCCTCGAGCCCTCGAACCAGCAGGAGGCCTACGACATGGTCTCCTACGGGTTCGACCTCTCCGAGCGCCATCGGGTCCCGGTCCTCCTGCGCCTGGTGACGCGGCTCGCTCATTCGCGGGCCCCCGTGACGCTCGCGGCTCGCCGTGAGCAAAACCGAGCCCGTCTTCCCGAAGATCCTGAGCGATTCATCATTCTCCCTCCGACGGCTCGGCGGCAGTACGCCTCTCTCGTTGCCCGCCAGGAGGAGTTCCTGCAGGAAAGCGAGCGAAGCCCGTTCAACCGCCTCGTCGAGGGTCCGGACGCGACCCTGGGGATCGTGGCGAGCGGGATCGGCTTCAACTACGTGATGGAGGCATTCCACGGCGACGTTCCTCACCCCCTGCTCAAGATCGGTCAGTACCCGCTGCCCCGGTCGGCCGTCCGCCGCCTTCTCGAGCGCTGTGAGCGGATCCTCGTTGTGGAGGAGGGCTATCCCTACATCGAGGCGAAACTGCGAGGGTTCGGCGAACGCGCGGCGCCGCGGATCCTCGGACGGATGAGCGGGGCGCTCCCGCGCACGGGAGAGCTCGAGCCGGCGGCGGTCGCCCGCGCCCTCGGGAAAGAGGCGAGGAGCGCAGTTCCTGCTTCATCCGTCCCGGTTCCGCGGCCGCCCTCACTCTGCCCGGGCTGCCCGCACGCAGACACGTTCCGAGCGCTTACCGAGGCGCTCTCCGTCTTTCCCAAGACGGCACGTGTCTTCTCCGACATCGGCTGCTACACCCTCGGCGCCTATCCTCCCTTCTCTGCGATTGACACCTGCGTGGAGATGGGGGCGTCCATCACGATGGCCAAGGGCGCGGCCGACGCCGGGATCGGGCCGGTCGTGGCCGTCATCGGTGATTCGACGTTCGTCCACTCAGGGATGACGGGGCTTCTCGACGGCGTGGTCGGCCGCAGTCCGGTCACGGTCATCATCCTGGACAACCTGGCCGTGGCCATGACCGGAGGCCAGCGCTCCTCCGCGACCGGCCGGCTGGAAGCGATCTCTATGGGACTTGGCGTGGAGCCGGCGCACGTGCGGGAGATCGTCCCCCTACCGAAGGACCACGAAAGGAACGTCGCCGTCCTGCGGGAGGAGATCGCGTACGCCGGCCCCTCTGTCGTCATCGCTCGACGTGAGTGCCTGGAGACCGCGCGCCGTAGGGGGCACGCGAGGAAGGAGAAGGCATGAAGCGAGACGTGATCCTCGCCGGGGTCGGAGGACAGGGGCTCCTCTCCGTGGCCGCTGTGATCGGGGAGGTGGCGCTGGGCCTGGGATTCCATCTCAAGCAAGCGGAGGTCCATGGCATGGCCCAGCGCGGCGGGAGCGTGACGAGCCATCTGCGCTTCTCCGAGCGGCCGGTGTACTCCGACCTCGTCCCGGACGGGGAGGCGGACCTGGTCGTGTCGCTCGAGATTCTGGAGGGGCTGCGGTATGTGCATCTCCTCTCGCCGAGCGGGACGCTCGTGACGAGCACGGCCACCGTGAAGAACATGCCCGGCTATCCGGCACAGGAGCTGATCGACGCTGCCCTGCGGGCGGTAGTGCGAAGCGTCCGTGTGGATGCCCCGCACCTCGCTCAAAGGGCTGGGTCAGCGCAGTCGGCGAACGTGGTCGTCCTGGGCGCGGCGGTCCCGTTCCTCGGGCTTCCGGAGGAGGCGTTCATCGAGGCGATCCAGCGCGCCTTCGTCAAGAAGCCGTCCGCACTTCTGGAGGCGAACCTTGTCGCGCTGCGGCTGGGTCTTGAGGTTGGGAAAGAGGCCTCTTCGAAGGCCTAGGCGAGCTTCCCTCCGTGACGATGGGGCCGGCCCTCGTTGTAGGTCATCTTGGCGAGCACCGCCTGTTCCAGGCGAAACCCGCGCTCCTCAGCCAGGTCAAGCAGGCGGATGATCGTATCGGCCAGTTCCTCCTCCATCTTGGAGAACCCGGGAAGCTTCTCGCTTTCAGGATTCCCCACGCGATAGGCCTCCATCGCCTCGGCGAGTTCGGTGACCACGAGCATCAGTACCTCGCCGGTCGCCCGCGGCGATTCCCACCAGCCGTGTTCCACGGCCGTACGGTGCACCTGGCGCTGCATCTCACGCAGATCCATGTCCCCTCCCTTCGCCCGCTCTAGGCGGATCGAGAGAGTAGTGGGGAGCCCCGTTCTCGACAAGGAGGGATTGTGGGCAGAGCGGCCGGGCGCTAAGCTCGCGAAGAGCACAGTCATTCTGGGAGGGATGAGATGAGCGATCGAAGGTTCCTAGGCATCATTCTGTTGGCCGTTGCCCTGGCGGGCTGTCTATTGGCGTCGGGTGCGCTTGGGCAGGGCTCGTCTACGGCGGGGCCGCTCCACATCGGGATCTCCACGGATCTTCATGCCAACGCGGCCGACTCGCCCGCGGAGCACAAGGTGATGATCGACTATCCGGCGCGTCTTTCCGCGTACGTGGACGCGATGAACGCCTGGCCGGCCGATCTCGTGGTCGATCTGGGAGACTTCGTGAACGGGGCGTTCGTACTCTCGCTGGTGCCGGCCGGCCCGGCGCAAACCGCGGCGCAAGTCCCGGCGGTCCTTGCGAATGCCGAGTCGGTCTACGCGCGCTTCTCTGGCCCGCGGTACCACGTCCTCGGGAATCACGACATCTACGATCTCTCGAAGGAGGAGTTCCTCGCTGGGACCGGCGCTCCCTGGACCTACGGAAGCTTCGACGCCAAGGGCTACCACCTCGTGATCCTCGACGTGCAGTACACGCCCAAGGACGCGCCTCTTGGCCATGCGACGTGGGTTGTGCAGGGGTGGGTCCCTCAGGTTGAGCTCGACTGGCTCAAGGCGGACCTCGCCGCAACGGGACGCCCCACGATCGTCTGCGTCCACCAGCGTCTGGACGGTGCCCTCGAGAAACTGAACAAGAAGCCGCAGGTCCTCAACGCCGACGTCGTGCGCGGCGTCCTGGAAACCTCGGGCGTCGTGATCGCCGTCTTCCAAGGACACGACCACACAAGCGCGTACACGCTTGTGAACGGAATCCATTACATCGCCTTCGCCGCCCTGGTCAACGAGGGAACTCCACCCAGCTGGGCCCAGGTTACGCTCGACCCATCCGGCCGGACGATCGACATCGTGGGCGTTGGACTCGAGGTGGCGCGCCACCTCACGTACTGAGCTCCGCGGCCACACGAAGGAGGAGACGATGATTGTCGACTTCAGCATCGCACCAGTCGGGAAAGGCGAGAGCCTGAGCGCACACCTCGCCCCAGTCTTCGAGGTGATCGACGCCTCAGGCCTGCCGCACGAGCATCACGCCATGGGAACGAACATCGAGGGCGAGTGGGACACGGTGATGGCTCTGGTCAAGGCGTGCCGCGATCGGATGCTCACGCAGGCGAACCGGGTCTCCATCTCCCTGCGCATCGATGATCGCCTGGGCGTGTGCGATGGGCTTGCGCACAAGGTGGCCTCGGCCGAGGCGAAGCGAACGAGGTAGTCACGGGCTGGCTGCGAGCAGGCGGCGCGGAAGGGGGGCGGTCACTGAACCGAAGCGGCCACCGTTTCCTCTAGCGCCGCAGGCGGCTCTCCTAGAGCAGAATGACGTCGTGCGCGATGTTCACCGCATGATCGCCGACCCGCTCCAGGTTCCGCAGGACCTCGACGAACAGGATCCCCGCCGGTGGGTCACACGTCCCCTGCTCCAGGCGGTGGATGTGTGTCTCCTTGTACCGGACCTCGAGGCGGTCGACCTCCTTCTCCAGTTCCAGCGCCCTTTCCGCCGGGGCGGGGTCCTCGTCGCGCAGAGCCTGGAGGGACAGCGCATAGAGGGTCCGCGTCCGGTCAAACATGTGAGCGAGCTCCTCCCGCCCCTCCTCCGAGAACGCGGACTTGCGCTTGACGTTCACCTGTGCGCGCTCCGCGATGTTCACCGCGTGGTCGCCCACCCGCTCCATGTCCCCTGAGACGTGCTGCAGCATGTGCAGGCGTGCGGCGTCGCGAGGCGACAACAGGTCGGCGTTGATTCGGTTCAGGAAGTCGTCGATCGTGTGGCAGAAGACGTCGACGGACTCCTCGGTATGCAGAACGTCTGCTGCGAGGCTCAGATCCCCTGTCAACAAGGCTTGTTCCGCGTTGCGGACCATGCCCTCCGTCGCCTCACCCATCCTGAGGAGCTCGTTCCTGGCCTGGCTGAGAGCGATCGACGGGGTGTGAAGGAGTTCCTTCCCCAGGATCGGGCGCGCGAGGTCGGCCCTGGCCTCCTTGCCCGGTATCAGTCGCTCTACGACCCAGACCAAGACCCCCACGCAGGGAAGAAGGATGAGGGTCGACGCCACGTTGAAGAAGGTGTGGGCGTTGGCGATCTGACGGGTCAGGCTCCCTGAGGTCGCCTCGAGGAGTTGGGCGTAGGGCGAGACGAAGGGAAGGAAGATGGCTACTCCGATCACGTTTACGAGGGCCTGGGTCAGGGCGAGGCGCCGGGAAGCGAGGGACGAACCCACGGAGAAGATCAGAGCGTTGGTGGTCGTTCCGATGTTCGCCCCCAGAATCAGAGCGACCGCCGCAGGAAGATCGAGGATGCCCGCGCCCCCCATGGCGATGATGAGGGCTGTCACGGCGGTGGAGCTGTGGACGATCGCGGTGACGACCGCGCCCACGAGGACTCCGAGGATCGCGTTTGATCCACAGGATTGTAGGAGACGCATCACCGCGGGCGCCTCGGCAAGTCCCCGCAGGCCGCTTGTGGTGATGCTCATTCCCAGGAAGAGGATTCCGCCGCTCAGGATGATCTCGCCCACATCCCCAATGCGCTTCCCGCGGAAGAGCGACGCGACGATGAATCCCAACGCGATGAACAGAAGATCGTACTGCCCGATGTTGAAGGCGATGATCTGCGCCGTGATGGTGGTCCCGATCTCTGATCCGAGCATCACGCCGATCCCCTGCGCCAGGGAGAGGGCCCCGGCGTTGAGGAGCCCGATCAGGAGAAGCATGGTCATCGCGCTCGAGTGAAGGATGCCAGAGGTGAAGGCTCCCACGATGGCCGCGCGCCAGGCACGGCCGGTCAGGCGCTCGAGGAGCCGCCGCATCTGCTCGCCGGTGATTCGCTTCAGGGCGTCCGAGAGGATCCGCAGCCCGAAGAGGAGAAGGGCGATCCCGCCAACAGCGGAGAAGACGACGTTCGCGACGTTCGTGGCGGCCTCCCTCAGGCACGAGTTCGTTCGATGGTGACCCAAGTATCTCTCTGGCGCAGGGCACAGACAAGGAAGGGCTCGGCAAGGTGCGATTTGCACGGCGAGCTTCGTGCGGCGAGAATCACGTGCAATGGAAAAGAGCTGGGTGAAGGGCCTTCCCAAGTTTGACTTGCATGTTCATCTGGACGGGTCATTGCGGCCGCGGACCGTAACGGCGCTCGGTGACGCCCTTCCGCAGGACGAGCGCGCGGCGCTTCCCGCAGACCTGGCTGTAGCTATCGCGCTGCCGGCGCACGCCCCGCTCGAGGAGTACCTGAAGACATTTGACGTCACGGTCGCCCTCCTGCAAGACGAGGCGTCCTTGAAACGGGCGGCCTACGAGCTGTGCGAGGACGCCGCGCGCGAGAACGTCGTCTACATGGAGGTTCGCTTCGCGCCACTCCTTCACCTGCACCGGGGGCTCTCTCCGCGCCAGGTGGTGGCGGCCGTGCTCTCCGGGCTGCATCAAGGAGAGACGTCCCTGGGCATCAAGACGGGGCTCATCCTCTGCGCGCTGAAGCCCGAGTCCACGGAGCGCTCCATGGAGGCGGCGCAGCTCGCGGCCCAATTCGCGGGGAAGGGAGTCGTCGCCTTTGATCTTGCGGGATTGGAACGCGGGTTCCCTCCCCGGATCCACCATGAGGCCGTTCAGATGGCGCTTGACGCGGGCGTGCACGTCACCCTTCACGCCGGCGAGGGCTGCTGCCCGGAGCACATCAAGGAGGCGCTCGATCTGGGAGCAGAGAGGATCGGGCACGGGGTCTTTCTCTATCAGGACAAGGCGACAGAGAAGCGCGTGGCCAAAGAGGGCGTGCCTCTTGAGCTCTGTCCGACGAGCAACCTTCAGGTCGCCGGTTTCGATGATGGATACGCCGGCCACCCGCTCAAGCGCTACCTCGATCGCGGCATCCACGTGACCGTGAACACCGACAACCGTCTGATGTCCAAGACGACCTCTACGGACGAGCTTGTCCACATGATCGACGCCTTCGATCTTGCGCCAGAGGAGATCCGCCGGATGCTCCTCAACAGCGCCGACGCGGCGTTCACCTCTCCCACGATCCACGACGCACTGCGAGAGCGCGTGATGGCGGCCTTCCCGGACCTAGAGTAGAAGTTGGCTCGCTCTGGTGGCAAGGGGAATCCTGACTGTGCCAAACACCCCATCGTATCCGGGCTCGATCGCAAGCTCTCCCGCTCTTACCTTGCGGATCCCCTCGAGCACCGGGAGGGGGGTGTGCGCTGCCAACTCCTCGTCTGAGAGGTCAAGGAGGATCCGGAATTCGCTTCCGTAGCAGGCGACGAGACGGTCGTACTCGTGGGCCACCCCCTTCGTCTCTTGCCCGATTCCCAGGGCCTGGGCGATGATCTCGCTCAGGGGGACGACCCGGCGATAGGGAATCCTGGTCGCAGGCCCGCCTCCATCCGGGCGGTCGGCGAGGTCCTCGACGCGGTGCAATACTCCCAGTGTGAGAGGACGTCCGCAGACCGGGCAGAGGTTCTTCGCTGCCCTCGCCTCGCAAGGAGCAAGGGCGACCCCGCAGGCGCGATGCCCGTCGTAGTGGTACTTGCCTTCCTCGGGGAAGAACTCGATCGTGCCCAGAAAGCGTCCGGGGTCGCGGGTCTTGAGGGCGGCCACGATTCCCTCGTAGCTTGGCTCAGAGAGGTCAAATAGGCTGGCCTCGCGGCCGAGCTTGGAGGGGGAGTGGGCGTCGGAACTGGAGACGAGGGCGATTCGGTCGAGAGCGGAGAGGCGCCAGTTCATCGCGGGATCGCTGGAAAGGCCGGTCTCAATAGCGAAGATGCGGCCGGCGTGCTTGCCGAAGCACTCTTCTAGGCTATCGAATCCAGAGCGGGATCCAAAGACCGAGAACCACGGAGTCCAGGCGTGCGCTGGGATCACCTCGGCCGAGGGCGCGGCATCCCAGATCGTCTCAAGGAGACGGCTAAGAGCTATCCCCAGGGTCGGGCGGCCGTCGGAGGTTAGGTTACCGATTCGCCCGAGAGACCGATTGATCCGTGCAACGGCCTCGAGTCCCGGGGCCAGGACGAGAAGGTGGACCTTGTGTGTACGACCGTCCTGTCGCCAGATCGCGGCGATCTCCGCCGTGGCCAGAAACCAGACGCCGGCGTAGCGCAACAGGCCGTTTCCTTGCGGTTCAAGACGCTCGTCGAGGGTCGCCTGCCACTTTGGATGGGTGAAGTCCCCCGTCCCCAGGACATCGATCCCCTTTCGCGTCGCCCACCGCGCGAGAAGGGGGAGGTCGCAGTCCGGGCTCGTCGCGCGGCTGAAACGCGAATGAACGTGCAGGTCAGCGACGAGCCTCATCGCGCCCCGGAATGGGATAGGGAGAGCAAGGGCAGTCGACGGCGAAGGACTGGATGGCGGCACTGGCCGAGGAGATCTCACCGGCGTACTCCTCGACCGAGACACTGAAGCGTACGCGCTCCCCCGGGTCCAGCGCGCTCACGTCGGTCACGGCCTCGGTCAGCCTCACGCCATCGGCGTCGTAGAACTTCGCCTGGACCGTGACGGAGCGGAGGGGGAACCCAGATTGGTTCTCGACCTCACCGATCAGTCGGACCGGCCAGCCGCTGACCAAGCGAAACGATCGAACCGTGGCGGCCTCGACCACAACGATGTCCTTGCTCGCGGTGGCGGAGCCGCCCCGGTCGTCGGTGATGGTCAGGCTCACGGTATGGCTCCCGGGCGTGGAGAAACGGTGACTCACCTGGCCGTAGGAATCCTTGTTGACGGCCTCGTCGTCGAACCTCCAGACGTAGGAGGTGAGGAAATGATTGGGAACGGTCGAGGATTGGGACGTGAACCAGTACGCCAAAGGGCCGTCCGAGCCGTCCGGGCAAACGCAGAACTCGGCCGTCGGCAGGACGACCGGGCCGAAGCACCCGCCCGCGAGGAGTCCGACCGCGAGAATCATCGAGAAGACCGCAAGCCGCTTCACCATTGTCCTCCCTCCCTCTTGTAGTGTAGTCTTGGCCAGAGGTTCGGGCAAGCACGACCGGGGACAAGACCAAGGGAGGCGGGCGATGAACATCTCAGTGGTCTACGGGTCGCTCACGGGGAACACGCGACGGGTTGCCGAGGCGATGGCTGGAGAACTGGCTGTGGGACCACGCGCGGCCAAGGAGCTGGCCCATCTGGAGAAGACCGACCTCCTCTTCCTGGGGAGCGGGGTGTACGGGAGTCGTCCGTCAGCGCCGGTCCGCCGCCTTCTCAAGGACGTGCCGACCCTCGTCGGGGCGAAGGTCGCTCTGTTCGGGACCTACGGCGGCTCGCCCAGTCAGCTCGACTGGATGGCTCGACTCGTGGAGAAGAAGGGCGGCGAGATCCTCGGCCGGTTCAGCTGCAAGGGACGCGACTGGTTCATCCTGGGCCTGGTCGCTCGCGGTCACCCCAGCGCGACCGATCTCTCGGCGGCCGCGGCGTTTGCCCGTCAAGTCAAGGAGCGGGCCAGTCAGGCAAAGAGCGAGTAGGTCTCGGGTTGCTGCGACCCATCCTCGGACAGGCCGTTCCACCCGAAGCGACGAAGGTCGATCCGGCCCCGAGCGTCGAAGGCGACTCCCTCCTGCTTGAGCAGGGCGACTTGCTCCCCCCCGAGGCTGGACATGCCCTTCGCATTCACGACCCGCTGCCAGGGGACCGGATCGATGCGTGTCTCAGTGAGCGCGGCAAGGGCCCATCCGACTCGGCGTGCGTCACACGACGGGCCGACGAGGTGGGCGATCTGGCCGTAGGTGGCGACGCGACCGCGGGGAATCTGACGGACGACGGCGTAGATGTCCTCGTTTCCCGCTGGCACCTGGTTCTTGCCTCCTTCTTGCTTGTGGCGACGCGCCCGGTACTTTAGCTCGGTCGGACGGCCGCTGGCAAGGGACGTCCAAAGCGGCCTTTGGGGTCGACGGGTTCTCGAGGCCGGTATAATGGCTGCGAGGTGATGGGCGATGTGCTTGGCGGCGCCGGGACAGGTGATCGCGATCGAGGGTGACTCCGCCGTCGTCGACTACGGAGGCGTGCGTATGTTCGCGCGGCTGGATGCTCTGGGGGAACCGGTAAAGATCGGCGACTACCTTCTCGTCCACGCCGGATTCGCCATCCGCCGCCTTGCCCCCGACGATGGAGCCGAGACCTTGAGGCTTTTCGACGAATTGGCCGTCTCAGTCGGCGAAAGCCGTGCCTCGCAAAGCCCAACACTGGAATCGGCTCCCGAGGGGCCATGAGTCGGCCGTTCACCTTCACGGACCCACAGCGCGCGCGGGCCCTGGCCGACGCGATTCTGCTCCTCGCCCCGCCCGAACCGGTGAAGATCGTCCACGTCTGCGGCACGCACGAGGTGGTGATCACCCAGCACGGCCTGCGGCGATTCCTTCCGGAGCAGGTGGAGATCCTCGAAGGTCCGGGCTGTCCGGTCTGCGTGACTTCTACGCGCGACATCGACTTGGCGGTTCGCCTGGCCCAGACCGGGCGAACGGTGTGCACCTTCGGGGACATGACGCGGGTGCCAGGGACGAGGAAGACTCTCGAGGACGCGCACGCAGGCGGGGCAGACGTGCGCACGGTGCTCTCCGCGTCCGAGGCAGCGACGATCGCACGGCGTTCCGATCGCGAGGTGGTCTTCTTCGCTGTCGGCTTCGAGACGACGGCGCCCATGACGGCGGCGATCCTTCTCGATCGTCCGCCGCCGAACCTCTCCGTCCTCGTGGCGCACAAGCGGATCCCTCCGGCGATGGTCGCCCTTCTTCTTCTCCCGGGAGCGGGCGTCTCGGGATACCTCGCTCCCGGCCACGTGTCGACGATCATCGGGCTTGCGCCCTACGAGGTCCTGCCCCGGGAGCACGGGATCCCAGTCGTCGTTGGTGGATTCGAGCCGCTGGACGTCCTGTACGCCATCGCTCTGATTCTGCGCCAGAGGCGGGATCGCTCCCCCATTGTAGAGAACGCCTACCCGCGCGCGGTGAGTGAGGAAGGGAACCAGAAGGCACAGGCGATGGTAGCGGAGGTGTTTGAGCCGACGGACAGCTCCTGGCGCGGGATCGGGACGATCCCCTCCTCGGGCCTCGCGTTGCGTGAGGGCTTCTCCCTCTTCGACGCGCGTGAGCGATTCGGGCTGGAGGGTGAGGAGGGCGAGGAGGTCGCTTTGGGCTGCCGCTGCGCACAGGTATTGACGGCCCGCGCCACGCCCGACGACTGCCCGCTGTTCGCGGGCCGCTGCACTCCGCTCACCCCGGTCGGCCCGTGCATGGTGGGAGGCGAGGGGGCTTGTTCCATCTGGTTCCGCTATGGCGGGAGGCCGCGCCTGTGACGGGAGAGAACGAGCGGATCTCGTCCTTGCACGGCGCGGGGGGAGAGCGCATGGGACAACTCCTGCGGGAGCATGTCACTCGCCGCTTCCGGCGCCGCTTTGCCGGCCGGATCGGGCTCGACCAGCTTGACGACGGGGCGACGATCGATCTCCCCTCGGGGGGCGAGGTCGTCATCACGACCGATAGCCACGTGGTAAAGCCGATCTTCTTCCCGGGAGGAGACATCGGGCGACTGGCCGCCTGCGGAACGCTGAACGACCTCGCGGTCATGGGGGCAAGGCCGCTCGCACTCACCCTCGGTCTCATTCTGGAAGAGGGTTTCGCGATCGCCGACCTCGAACGGATTCTCGACTCGCTGGACCAGGCACTGAGCGAGGTTGGGGCCGCCCTGGTCACGGGTGACACGAAGGTGATGGGACACGGCGAACTCGACGGAATCGTGATCAACACGACCGGCGTTGGGGTCGCCACGCCCCGGGCGATCGGAGACGCAAGCCTGTCGGTGGGTGATGTCGTGCTCGTCACGGGGACGATCGGCGACCACGGGATGGCCCTCCTTGCCTTGAGGCAAGAATTCCACCTGACGACAACGCTCCAAAGCGACGTCGCCCCGATCTGGCTCCTCGTGGAACGCGCGCTCGCGGTGGGCGGGGTGCGAGCGATGAAAGACCCGACCCGAGGCGGGCTCGCCGCGGCGCTGAACGAGATGGCGCGCAAGTCGAAAACGACGGTCGAGCTGGAGGAGGCGGCGATACCGGTCCGCGACCAGGCGCGCGGCCTGGGCGACCTCCTTGGCATCTCGCCGTTCGATGTGGCGAACGAAGGGAAGGCCATTCTGATCGTCGCGCCCGCGCGTGCCGACGCCGTGCTCGCTCTACTCCGATCCCATCCCCTGGGCCAAGACGCGGCGAGGATCGGGGAGATCACAACAGAGTATCCGGGACGAGTCATCCTGCGGACGCAGGTCGGCGGCCGACGCTTCCTGGAGATGCCGCTCGGGGACCCGGTGCCGCGGATCTGCTAGACGGGAAATCCTGTTCAGAATGGCTGCCGATGCATTGCCCCCACGCACCGGTCACTGGTTGCGATGGGAGGACCGGGAGGTGGGCGCGGTGTCTCTCTGTCCTAGCGCTCAAGCCACGATCGCCGATCAGGCAGGGTCTTGCCGGCCGACTGGCAGGCGGGGCAGTAGTAGGTGCGGGTCTCGGCGTAGCGGATCTCCGCAATGGGGGTTCCGCAGACGGGGCAAGGCTCGCCTTCGCGCCTGTAGATCTTGAGGAAGTCGCGGACGCCATCCTCGACCAGGGTATCTCCTGCTCGGCGTCTGACCTCCTCGATTGCCTGGGAGAGGACATCCTGGATCGCCGCATGCAGCCGGGCGACTTCGTCGAGATGGAGCGTGTTCACGAACCGGATGGGTGCGATCCCCGCCGCAAAGAGGATCTCGTCGGCGTACGCCGTGCCAATCCCAGCGATTGTGTCCTGATCCGTGAGTAGCTTCTTCGCCTGTCGGCGCTTGCCGGAGGCCATCGCAGCGAGCATCGGAACGTCGAACTCGGGTGAGAGCGGCTCGATCCCCGCCTGGGCGATCCACGGCACGTCGGCCGGGTCCTTGACGACGTAGGCTGCGGCGCGTTTGACGGATCCATTCTCCACCAGACGCAGATCCTCTCCGCCGGCAAAGCGAACGATGAGACCGGTCGCCTTTGTGGGGCGGGTGTCGCTACGGCAGGCGACGAATCGGCCGGCGACCATGAGATGGACGACCAGGTGAAGCGCAGGTTCAAGGGAGAGGATCAGGTGCTTCCCACGCCGCGTCACGTCGCTGAAGGATCGCTGCGTGATGGCGTCGAGCGGCGGCTCCACGGTCTTGAGGATGCCCGGCCGCAGGACGCGGGCGGCCGCTATCGGCCGGCCAAGGACCCGGCGCCTCAGGATCTCCTTCTGTACCTCAAGTTCAGGAAGTTCAGGCATGTCGGCTGTCTGGGGCATTATAGCGGGTGCGCGGCGCCGGGCGCCGAACACCCGCCGTTCGCAACAGGGGCGGGCCGAGGGCAGGGAATGGCTGAAGGGAGCAGAGGTCGTCGCTTGAAATGGTCTTAAGTACGCGATTTCGTCTGAAACGCGGGTGGGGACTTGGCTTTGAGCCCCCTGATCGTTATACTGCTCATTATTCTACTGGTTCAAGGGGGTACAGCGTGAACAAAGCGGACCTAGTGGCGAAGTTGGCGGCGAAGGCCGGTATGAGCAAGAAGGACGCAGCCAAGGCGATTGACTGTGTGGTTGACCTTATCTCGGCGGCTCTGGCGGGAAACGACAAGGTGACCTTGACCGGGTTCGGCAAGTTCGAGCCCAGGGCGCGCAAGGCCTCTATCCGCATCAATCCCCAGACGGGGAAGAAGATCAACGTCCCCGCCAAGGTGGTGCCGGTCTTCAAGCCAGGAAAGAATCTGAAGGAACTCGTCGCCAAGAAGGCACGCCGGTAGATTTCGCGATTCGCTCGCGGTCCCGATGGCTGCGCGGTGCAGGCAGGGCTTGCTGCCTGCACCGCGTGGCCATAGTTTTTTTTGGAACGTACCCTGGTCGCCTCGCGTGCCGGAGAGTGCCAGAGCACGCTCTTCCTAGCTGAGGAGGCGCAGCAGGATGCCCGCCACCTCGGCGAGATCTTCTGCCTCCCAGAAGGCTACATCCTTCACAAAGAGCTCGCGCACCCAGCCGCGGGGAGCCACGAGCACGATCTGGGCGATTCCGGCACGGTGCGCGGTAAGAAGGTCAAGGTGGGAGTCTCCGATGGCGACCGCCTCCCCGGGCAGGACTCCCAGTTCTCGCAGAGGTCGGGCGAAGGCCTCCGGATTCGGCTTGATGACGCCGTCGTCCCGTGTGACGACCCGATCGAAGGGAAGGGGGTGACGGTCAAGAACGGCTCGGGCGCTCCGCTGGGAGTTGTTCGTGATCAGGATGCACGTCACGTCAAGCCGGCGCAGGAGTTGAACGAGCTCCTCTCCTCCGGCCATCGGCCTACCAAGCTCCACACCCAGCGCTTCGTAGTGCTCGAGGATCTGGATTCCACGGGCGCGTTCCTCGGGAGGCATCGCCAGGAGATGTTCGGCTATCGGGCGACCGTCTCGGGGCAGCCCGATTGCCTGCCGGACCTGTTGCCAGTCAATCGGGGAGTCCCAAATCGTGCCGTCCATGTCGAAGAGCGCCGCCCGGATAGCCATCGTCGCGGGATGGTACGCCAATTCGAGCCTGGGACAAGAGCGGAGGCGTCTAGCCTCCGCCCACAGGGGGGAAGAGGGCAACGCGGTCCCCGTCCTGCATCGGGCAGTCGAGTTGCTGGCTCACCCCGTTCACGAAGACCAGCTGCACGGCTTCCGCGGGGATGGCCAGCCGGCGTAGGAGGTCGCGAACGACGGCTCCCTTAGGGAGCGTGCAGGGCACGGCCGATCCGAGCTCTGTCTCTTGGGCGTAGTGCTCCAGGCCGGCGTAGAGGCGAAGCTCAATCGTGCACGTTGGGTGGGGCCCGGCGACTCGATCGAAGTGCCACGAGTACAGGAGCCCCATGTCCTGGGGAAAGAGTGCGAGGCGATCGGCTGCCTTCACCCTGCGGGAGAGAGTCGAGTACTCTCCGTTGAGGAACACGTTAGCCGAGAGCTCCTGTTGCGGAACGCCTATCCGGCCAACGACGGAGGCAATCGTGTCTGTGTCGCTGACCGGCATCCTGACGATCGACTCGCGCCGCGGGTCCTGGTCGGATGCGAAACGCCGCAGCGATCCGTAGAGGTGAACCTCGACCACTCGCCCCTCCAGGACGACGACCAGGGCCCCACAGGACACCCCGGAGGTCCGTAGCTAGCCCGCCGATTCCTCTAGGAGCCGTGCACCCGGTCCAGCTCTGAGTCCGTGATGTCCCACACCGCGTTGTGCGGTGGCAGGGGCTCGTACTTCATGAACTCGGGCAGGCGGTCGTGCGCCTGAGTGAATCCGGCTCTTTCGTTGAATCGTCGCTCCATCTGGATGATCTCTCTCCCGATCCGGCCTGCGTCGTCGGCTGTCCAGTGAGTGCCTAGAACGCCGTTGCACTCGTCGATCACTCCTGCGAACCCCTCTGCGATGTCCAGAATGGCGAAGGCGATGAACAGGCAGTGACCAGTGGAATCGAGGAACGCGGTCACGTGTTGGAAGGTCCTGGCGAGGTCGGCCTTGTGCGCGTCCAAGGGATCGAGCTTGCCGCTGACGCCCAGGATCTCCGGGGCGATGGTGTACCCTGCCGTATGGTCGGCGCCCATGGTCGACGTGGCGTAGATCATGCCGATTCCCTTGATGGCTCTGGGATCGTAGGCCGGCATGTTCTGCCCCTTCACGGCAGGCACGCGCTCGACCCCGAAGACCTTTCCGGTCACCACGGCGCCGTTTCCGAGGATTCGCCCCACGGGCGTGCCTTTCCCGATTTCGTGTAGGAGCTCAATGGCGCGCGCCCCGTCGCCGAAACGGGCCAGGCCTCCCTCCATGGCCACTGCGAGGGCTCCGCCGATCTCGATCGTGTCCAGTCCGTAGTCGTTGCACAACTGGTTCAGTTCAGCCACGGTGTCCAGGTCGTCGATGCCGCAGTTGGCGCCAAGAGCCCAAGCAGACTCGTACTCCAGGCAGGAAGTGTGGACACTCTTGTCCGGCCGGTGCCAGGCGTTGGAGCACTGGATGACACAGCCCGGGCTGCAGGCGTGGTTGTAGAGCTCCGTTCCCAGTCTCTCCTTGTTACCGGCGAAGATGGCCTCCCCAGCGATCTTGGCTGCGCCTTCGAACCGACCGTCCCGGAAGTTGCGCGTGGGCAGGCCGCCCGCCTCGTTGATGATGTTGACCAGCACGGCCGTGCCGTAAGTATTCAGAGCGCCCTTGGGCTTGGTGATGGCGTGTTCGGTCAGGGCTCGGGCAAGCTTCTTTCGTCCCGTGTCGAACAGAGTACGATCGGCGAGCTCGCGGTCAGGGGCTCCCGCATCGTCCACCACGATCGCCTTGAGGCCTTTGCTGCCGAGCACGGCACCCAGGCCGCCCCGGCCGGCGTAGCGGCTCGGCCGGCCGGAGAGGTCGGTGAAGCTAATGCCAGCCGCGGCCATGAGCTGCTCCCCCGCCGAGCCGATGGCGAGGACCGCCGCGTGCCCGGGGCTCCCCAGTTGTTTGAGGATCGATGGGACGGCCGCGTAGAGGCCCTGTCCGATCGACGCGTCGGCCGGCGCGAAGCTTGCCCCGTCCTTGGTGATGCGCACGAGCCAGAACCTTCCCTTCTCCTTCGGTTTCCCTTCCACCACGATCGCTTGGATCCCGAGACGAGCGAGCTTCTGCCCAAAGGAGGTTCCGGCGTTCGACTCCTTGATCGTCCCGGTGAGGGGAGACTTCGCGCCCACCGAGACGCGACCCGACGTCGGCGCGGCGGTGCCGGTGACGATTCCCGGGGCGACGACGACCTTGTTCTCCTCCCCCAGCGCGTGACACAGAGGAGAGACCTCGTCGCTTACGAGGCTTGAGGTGAGCCACCGCCCGCCCATCGTGGCGTACTTCGCCGGGACCTCCTCGAAACTGGCAGTCCGCTTGGCCATGTTGATCCGCAATACCTTTGGCATCCTGCGCTCCCCCTTTGGCCGCGTGCTTGCGCTGGCCGCTGTTGTGCCTGCCTCACTCTAGCCCAAGACGGAGCGAACGAGAAGGGGAAGACTCCTGGAGCACCGCCACACACTGGCCGCGTGGCCGCCTCCTGTCGGAGCAGAAACGAGCCTCACGGGACGGGCGACTCCCTCTCGCGGAGAGCGCGGCCGGGATACATTCTGCCGTCGGGTGCCGGTATCCGTCAGACGGTTCGCGATCGACTCGGCCGCCATGGGCTAGCCGATCCCAAGCCCTCGCTTTGAACGGGACAGGCGTCCTCTAAACCCTTAGAGGTCGAACTCCGCGAGGAGGACGGTGTGATCGGACGGGCGCTCCGCGAGCCTGGGCGCGACATCGATCCAGGCCCGCCGCGAGCGAGCGGCGAGCGGCGCCGTCGCCCAGACGTGGTCGACTCGCCATCCCTTGCCGCGCGCGACCCCGTCCTTGGCGCGGTAGTCCCAGAATGTGTACTGGCCGGCTTCGGGCACGTGCTTCCTGAAGATGTCCGTGAACCCCCACGCCTTCACCCGCGCCAGGGCGGCGTGCTCCTCCGGGTGGAATCCCACGTGTCCCAGCAGACGTCTGGGATCGTGGACGTCGATCGGCTCCGGGGCGACGTTGTAGTCTCCGACCCACAGGAGGGGTTCCTGCGGTGAGAAATGGCGCTCAAAGTAGCGACGCAGGCGTAGGATCCAGGCGAGCTTGTAGGCGAACATCGGATCCTGTGGATCTCGTCCCTGGGGAACGTAGGTGTTGACGATGGGGATCCCGCGGACGCTCGCCACGACGAGGCGCGAGGGATCGGCCGGGCTGCCATCGTCCAGACCGAAGCTCACGTGCTCCAAGGGTTCGGTCGCAAGGAGCGCGACGCCTCCGTGCGACTTCTCTCCTCGGAAGGCCCCCTCGTAGTTCTGGCGGGCGAAGTCACTCGCGGGGAAGGCAGGATCCTGAACCTTCGTCTCCTGGAGGCAGAGGACGTGCGGACGCTCGACCTCGAGCCAAGGCAACAGGATCTCGAGTCTCGCTCGCACGGAGTTCACGTTGAACGTCGCAACCTTGAACAGCATGCGTTCGCCCCCGCTCGCTACGGTCCGGGTGGGATGATGCCGCTCACCGGCGTGACTTCGAGCCCCCGCTCCCGCAGGGCAGCGATGAAGGGGTTGATGCCTACGGAGTCGCTCGCGATGTGCCCGGTCACGAGGAGGTTCTTCCCGTTGGGAAAGTCTGCCTGGAGTCGCCGCGAATCCTCCGGGCGACAGTGGATGTAGACCACCGTGTCTACATGATGATCGAAATAGGCCTTGGCCACCGAGTATCCACCGTTCGTGCCGGCCCCGTGGGACACGACGACTCGCCCAACGGTGTTGTCCGGCCTCCCGACCCTGACCTCGATCCCAGTCAGAGCATGGCGGAATTCGCCAAAGGACTGCCGGAGGTGATCGGCCAGGTCCTTCACGCTAGCGCTCGTGGGAACGGCATCGGCCGCCTTGGCCATGCGGCGCCGGCCGATCTCATCGAGCGGCGTGTGGATGTTCATGTACGGCAGTCCGATGAGCCGCGCGATCGATGGGGCGTGGTCGTAGTTCTGGATGGAGTCCAGGATCCGGCGATCCTCATGGAAGGCAGCGACGGCCCGCCTCGCCACCGACGCGGGGACCCCGGAGGTCACCAGCTGGTCGGCATGCCGATCGTACACCTGGTGAAAGTTCAGGATGGCCTCATCGCCCGCCGGGTGGTGAGTGATGACCAGATCGTAGCCAAGGCTCTTGGCGAGGACGATCTCGGCTGCGCCCAGGTCGATGCCGAACAGGATGCGGCGGATCGCTCCACCCTCTTGATAAATGGCGGTGTCGGCCGGGACGTTTGAGAGGTCAGCCATCTCCAACGCCAGTGCCATGATCTCCTGCGTGTTCATCGAACCTCCTTCCTTGTTCTGGAGTCGCGGGCAGCAGGACGGCCGGGCAGCGGAGTCCTGCCGCGATCCCTCTCCGCGCTCGCGGGCCGGGGGCGCCGGTGTCTCCCGGCGATCTCCGCGGCGAAGTGCGTGAGCGTAGAGCCTCCGATGAACTCCCGCAGAATCGAGTTGCCCGGAATCGTTGTCCCAGAGTAGGGTTCAAACCAGCGCAAGAAGCCGAGAAGTCGCTCGGCCTCCAGTCGAAGCGCCGCATCTCTGACCTGGAACAGAAGTGGCTCAACGAGGGGCCTCAGAACGGCGAGTTCGTACACCAAGGCGGAATTGAACATGACGTCGGCCCGTTCTTGGTAGGGGAAGATGTTCTCCTTCTCCCCCTGGCGGACGCTCTCCCACATGCTCAGGGTCTCCCCGGCGTCGTAGCCGCGGAAGACGGCGTCCCG
>Ga0315278_10001238_pt1 | contig 22230 bp, 29 predicted proteins | sample YL17G06_0_MG_FD_203880 | JGI IMG/M metagenome (GOLD analysis project Ga0315278, IMG submission 203880) | Sediment microbial communities from Yellowstone Lake, YNP, Wyoming, USA - YL17G06_0 | ecosystem: Environmental > Aquatic > Freshwater > Lake > Sediment | place: USA: Wyoming | collected... | reverse complement strand
AGGTGCAAGAAGTGCGACCACAGCTGGAGGAAATACTAGCTGCAGCAAAGACGTCGACGATTTGAAAGGGATTTGTATCTTAGCTTTGCCATAATTTCTCAGCCAAGATGTTTTGCTCCCTTAATCAATAAGAATTCCCCTAGTCGTCAGTAGCGAAAATATTAATAATACGATGGTGTTAGCAAAGAGACTAGGTGAGGTAAAAAATGGAGTTTTGTCCAAAAGACGGCACGCTGATGCTTCCAAGCAAGGGCGGAAAAACGGCAGTCTGCCCGAAATGCGGCTTGCGCGCCAAGGCAGATAAAACAGACGTGGTTGTAAAGGAAATAATTACGCACGAAAAGCTCAGTCTCAAACGCAGGCCAAAGGAAATTCTTGAGACAGATGCGACAGTTGATGCGGAGTGCCCGAAATGCGGCAATAAAAAGGCATTCTGGTGGGTTACGCAGGCAGGCTCGGGATTAGCGGGAATGGACGACATTCCCGACACGGAATTTTTCCGCTGCACAAAATGCAGCCATACGTGGAGGAAAAGTGGAATCTGATTCTTCGGCGGATTTTGGGGAAAGAAAGATTCTCAAGCGCGCGCCGGCAGTGGATATGAGAATATCTGCGCTGAAGGAAAATATGGGGCGCGTTGCAATTGCCGGCACAGTGATTAACAAGAATCCGGATATCGGCAGCTTCATGCTTGACGATTCCCAGTCTTCGGTTCTGGTGCTTGCGCCGTCAAACGACCCCGAGATTTTTGAAGCAATAAAAGAGGGGCAGTTCATCAGGGTTATGGGCAAGGTCTGGGGCGCAGGGGATGAAATAGAAATTCAGGCAGAGCTAATACAGGACTTCTCCAAAATAAATAAAGAGTTATACAAAAAAGTATTCTAGAACAGCGATTCAAGATTAAGAAACACATAAACCGTAAAGAAAAACATAAGGAATGTTCCTATAGTCTCTATTGTGTATTTTACAGTGAGTTTTTTGTCCTTCTCCGCAACCACAAGGCTCCCGAAAGCTATTGCGGCCATAAGGAAAATCAGGCTGATGATTTCAAGATGCGGCGTTTTTGTTGCCGCTGCCTGAACCACGCCGAATACGCCTATCGGCGCCAGGGAAGTCTGCTTTAACTGCGAAAGAATTTTTGAGCGGAATTTCTGCTTTACCGCATCAACTTCCTCTGCAGCCCAGTAGTAGAGAACAGAGCCGAGGGCAAATGATGCAGAAACAACTCCTGCAGCCAGTATATCGCTTATCATCACAATAGCATATTACCAATAGATTTAAATATTGCGGATTGGCTCTTTGAATAAGAGGGGGTAAAACATGTTTGGCAAAAAAGGTATTGACGGAATGTATATTGCAATGGGATTGCTCTTTGGATTGATAATCGGCATTGTGCTGGTGTACTTCGCACTTTCAAACGGAATTATGACAGAGTTGTTTTGTCCGGTAGCGGCCGCAGTTCCTTAGTAAAATGGCAGAACCTAAGATAGCTCCCCCAGGGTCGTTTTTTCACAAGAGGCACCAGAAGTTTTCTATGGGCAGATTAAGGATAGAAGTCCTGACATTTGAAGAAGCCGGCTGGCTGATTATAGGCTTGTTATTCGGCTGGATGGCAGGCAAGGGCATGAAATTAATAGTTCTCATGATTCCCGCAGTATTGTTCATAGTCTGGGTTTATGAGAAGTGGTATGCATCAAAGCACGGACTGAGATTCATACACAACGCTCCCGCCAAAAGAAGATAACCCTGGAAAAGAACACATGAACAATCCCGACATGTCGGGAAGTTCATTTGCAGTTGAGGTTAAGAAAGCAAATGAAAGATTCGGAATTTGACTTTTATAGATGGCTTGGCTATGGATTAGCCTTACTCCTGCTGGCAATAGGCGCGATTTTCATACCAGTGGTTTTATGGATTTTTATCATACTGCTGGTTATTGTGATACTGGATATAGGCTACAGCCAGTATTCAAAGTACAGATTTTACCCGAAATCAGGCAAAAAGAAGTAAGCTTGTGTATTCTGCAGCATAGCAATTATTAAAAAACTATTGCAATTTACTCTTAAGCAGAGGAAACATGTTTAGCCTTAAATTGAATGAGCCAAGAATTTTGAACGGAAGTATCTCAATACTGTCCGATTTTATAACCGAAGCCACATTTTCCTTCCAAAAGGAAGGAATAAAGCTGATAGCAATGGACCCTGCGAATATTTCAATGGTTGTCCTTAACCTTCTGCCGTCCGCTTTTACGGAGTTTAAAGTCGAAACTCCTGTTGATATTACTGTAAATCTTGAGGGGCTTAAGCAGGCCCTGAAAAGGGCAAAGCCGACCGACAACCTTGCACTGACGCTGGAAAAAAACAAATTAAAAATAACTATTTTCGGGCGCTCAACAAAGAAATTCTACGTTCCTTTGCTGGAACGCGAGGGCAAGGAGCGGAAGATACCGAGCCTGGATTTCATGGCGACAGCTGAAGTTGACGCCAACGAGTTCAGGGATTATATTGATGATGCCTCTGTCGCAGGGGATGCAGTTTCATTTGAAGCAGACAAGAATATGTTTGGAATCTCTGCAGGCGATGCAGGCTCCAAGGTTGAAGTTGAATTAATGAAAGGCAACGACGCACTGCTTCAGCTATCAGTAGCAGACACTGTCAAGGCAGTTTATTCTGTTGAATACCTGAAAAAGATGGCGCGAACAGCCGCTTTAGCAGACACAGTAACAGTCCAGTTTGCAAAAGATTACCCGTTAAAGCTGGATTTCAAAAGCCTGAACAAGTTCCAGATGTCGTTCATTCTTGCGCCAAGGATTGAGAACAAGTGATTTTGAATGTTAGGAGCAGAAATTCTCGAAGAGGAAGGGCTCGTAAGGCTTATTGAGTCTGAAGAAAGCACAAAACACTGCTTACAATTACGTTGCACGCTTCCAGACTATTTGTTATCTGGTGTAGAAAATGCATTTTATGTAACTGCCTTCAAAAATCCGAAAAAAGAGAAAAGTGAAGACGGAAAAGAGGAAGAGTGGTGGGATGTTGCTTCCCAAAGTGACGATTTGGGCAGCGAAGGCGAAGTGATACAGTTTATAATATCTTTAAAGGGCTTTCCAAAAAGTGTCAAAAATGGTTTTATCAAGAAAATAAAGGACAAGAAAATCGATTTCAGCAGGCCCGAATTATATTATAAGGTAAAAGAAGGTTCGCTGGCATATCTTACAGATATAATCTTCCAATCAAAAGACATGGGCGGTTCTTCCGAAGAAATTATGGATCGTAAAATAGCCAGTCTTGAAAAAAGAATAATTACTAACGTGGCAAAGATTAAGGCAGATCGGAGCCCTATAGAAAATCTTGTTGGCGCTCTATGCGGGGCATTAAAAAGAAGTTCTGAGCCCGCATCCAACTTTAAAATCCCCATATGTTTATGTTATCGTGTTGCTTTAGGGTATGTTATCTGGCGCGGCTATACGCCAGAAGAATTTGCAAGCGCACCAGTGCGCGAATCACGGAGTTTTGGTGAGTCTTTTGATGCAAAACGCTTTGAAGCTTTCAGTAACTCCATGGAATATGCGATTTTACAGAATATGTTTGAATCTCTTGATTTTCAAAATTACAAAAGCCTTCCCGCAAAAGAATATGCAGGCATATTAGGACATATTGGCGAAAACAATCCAGGCGTGCCAGTACTTTATGAAAGATTTGCAGAAGCGTATGCAAAATTATATAATATGAACAACCAAGCAGAAGCCGCTAGAATTATTGCTGACTTAAAACCGGAAGCAAAGCAGCCAAAAGAATTACTGCCTGAATGGTTCTTTGAAAACAAATAAATAGCCCCTAGTTTTGATAATTTCATGCCAGTCAACAAGATGCTGAAGTCAATTCTTTATGGATTTGGATTAATGCTTATGGCTGCGGGCATGATGTACGGCATAACGCTTGCATCGGGCCCGGGAAAGTCGCAGGAAGACTCTACTTATGTCAGCAAGCTGAATATAATTACCAATGACATGGAAAAAATCAGCGTTGACGAGGCAAACACAGTCCAGCAGTGGCGCGCGGAAACAGTTGACGCAGGAACCGCAGTCGCGGATTTCGCGGACTACAAGGCAAGGCGCCAGAATTTCAATGCCGTTTTTTTCACAAGGGCAGCGCCAGCCAAGTTTACGGAAATTCATTTCGCGCTGAAAGATTCAAATGATATTTCCATTGAAGCAGATGACCTGTACAGAGAAGGAATTTTTCAGAGGCGCGATGATTTCATCACAGGCGCAGATGCAAAAACCGCAACAGCAAAACAGAAGTTTGATGCCGCAATCATTCAGCTGAATGCATTGGGCGTTAGCGTTTGATGATAGTTCTGATTGCCCATGTCAATGTCATTTCCCCTCGTCGTAGCCGCCGTCGCATCAGTCTTATTTTTGCAATAATCAAAAAATAATCGCACCACAGCGAAGCTTTTATATAGTGTTCGTGTGTCGGAATTTATGAACTGAAGCGCTTGACGCTCAGTTAAAAAAAACGGAGGTGTTAGTGATGAGAGAGCAGAAATATTTTGTTTTGATGCAGGGCGGCAAGGACACAGACCATGTTTTCACAGGAAGCCAGCCGCGAAGAGCAGCTTTGAAGGCAGCAACCCGAGGGTTTACAGACATCAAGCTGAGGGAAAGAGGAACAGACAGAGTGCACATATTCAAGGGCAACAGAAAGAGAGTCGCAGCACCTGCTGACAGGCCGGAATGGCTGCCATCGCAGGTTTGGAAGCCGGGCGTAACAAAGGTAAGCCTGCTGCACCTGAAGAAAAAGAAGTAAACTTCTTTCTTTTTTATTTTTTTATTTATATATTGTATTGCAAAACTTGTATTACCGTTCTCGTTGTAACTCACGCTTTTAATAGCCAAAATGTTATTTAATGGCATATGACGCACAGGCTGTTCGGGAAAATCCAGTTGCTTTCAGGGGTATTCAAGGCATCAACTTTGTCATTTGTAGCGATATTTGCCTTTGCGATTTATGATTTTATACTGCCGCTGTTTGTAGAAGGCGAGTCAGATAATTTTGCGGTTGTTGGAATTATAATATCATTGGTTTACGTAGCGTCACTTCTCTCGGAGGTGCCAATAGGGCTGGCAGTTGACAAATACGGAAGAATACGGGTTTTAATTGCCGCAATGAGCGCGCTCGGCGCGCTAGGGATTTTATATTTCTTTTCAAATGGCGCAATACAACTGGCAGTGCTGTCGCTTCTTGCGGGCGTAATTTCAGTTGCATTCTGGGTTCCGTCAACAGTTTTAGTGAGGGATTTCAGCCCGAGAAAAATGCTTGCGCAGTCCGAGGGGGTTTATCTCACAATAACGCAGCTCGGATGGATAGCTGGCCCGATAATTGCAGGGCTCGTAAGCACAGAGTTTTCAGACAAGCACAATTTCCTGATTTTTGCATTTCTTATGTTCGCCGCAGTCGGCGCGGCATTCCTGATATTCCGCGGGAAAGACGTCAGGAAATTCCGCAAGATGGAAAAAGAGCACGAGCACCAGTCGCGAATAAAGCTCCTTATGCTGTCATTTGTAAAGTACATGAAGCTTCACAAGCACGCAACCCCGCTTTACATTTTGTCGCTTATTGCATACATGTGGATATCCCTTGAATGGGCATTCATAGCGCTGACAGGAATCAAGACATTTGGCTTCAGCGAAACTGTTGTGGGAATTCTTGTTGGTGCGATGATGGCAATAGAAGGCATGCTTTACCTGACGTCAGGCTATCTGATGGACAAAGTCGGGACAAAATACATCATGACCAGCGGATACTTCCTGCTGTTTACATCAAGTTATTTCATATTCCTTGCGCAGACGCCCGCGGCATTCCTTTTTGCGGTTCTGATGGCTGCCGGCGCAACATCATGGATTCTGCCGGGAACAGAGTCACTGCTGACAAAAATTGTTCCCGCGAACATGATGGGCGAGATGACGTCGGTATTTGACACATCAAAAGACTTTGGCCTGATAATCGGGCCGCTGGTCGGGGGCATTATCGCAAACCAGTTCGGAAACCCGCAGGCTGCATTCGGCATGATATTTGTGTCTGCTGCGGCAGCATGTTTATTCTCAGGCTATATTTTCTGGCAGGATAAGTCGTACAGATGAACTACTACTTCTACGACGGACGAGGGCAATCTCTCATTGATTAAAGCCAGAAAAAGCTCAGAGCAAGATAGTTCTGCCCATCTTAATCCAAATGCGATTCAAATCGTCGTCGTTAGCAGTCAGTACAAATATCCCCATGTCTGGAGCCTGTCCGAATCCATTGTCCACTTGGCGCCGATATCTGTCCTGTAAAACATATTTGGAATCATGATGTTCTCCACGCGCGAATATGCCATCTTTCTGGCTTCCTCCATCGTGGAGCCTGAGCCGGTTACTACAAGGGCGTATCCGGATGTTCCTGCAAGGCGCCAGTCGTTATCAACAAGCTTGACATCGCAGATGTGGACGCTTTCATAATTTGGCTTCTTGAAAATAACCAGCGCGTCCTCGGAATATTTCTTGAAAGCCGCAGGGTCCGTAAATGGGAAAGGCGGCGCAGCTATCACGACGCCAATCTGAAAGCCCCTTTTTGTCTTGATTTCATAATCTTCCTTTGCAGATGCTAAATTATAGAGGAATTCGCCAAACGGGCCTGTCATGCCTTCCATCTGGATGTTGATAGTAGGGTAGCCAAATCGCGCTGTAATTTCAAGCGGATATACTGCTTTCGCATTTGAGATTGTGTTTATGTCGAAGTAGCCCACATATCCGCAGTCCTGAAGCTGTTTTTTCATTTTTTCCAGAGTTAACGAATAAAGAAGAATTGTTTTTGACCAAAACATCGATGTATTTCCGCACCACACAGGTTTGCCCATGCGGCGAACGTAAAGGGTATGATATGGTACGCTGACGCAATGAACTGTGCCCGCGTAATTGACTACGCTCGTATCTCTTTTGTCCAGCCAGGCAACAGTTTTTTTTATCCGTTCGATGACTTCGTAAGAAGTATTTATGGTTTTGAATTTTCGCTGCCCGATTCCAGCGTTCTGGCGCAGGCGGGACTTGACAATGCCTACGCGGCCAAGTTTCAAAAGAATTTCCTGGACATCATCTGCAAGCTTTTTTGAAGAAGTGTAATAAATGCGAAAACCATTCTTTTGCAGGTTGCCATTTCCGTAGCACATATTGTCAAAAAGAATTTTTAGCTGGCGCGGGGAAAGTTGCTTATATTCTTCAGGAATATATTTAGTCAAGGCATCTCCCAGAGGGCGTAAATAACTCCATAGCTGTTTATTGCCGCATTTCCAGCCATTCGCGATGCGGTGGAATTTAAACGGCAGCGATTCAAGAATGCGCTGCACAACAAGCTTTTTGCCCTCTTTAACCTGGGTAATCCCAACTCCATAACCGCGCGTTTCAGTCCAGCCTTCGGCAAGCCAAAAGCCAAGAAACGCCAGCCACTTATCTGCAGAAACAGTTGTTGATGGCATATTCTTAGTTACGACAGACCTGCCCTCATAGTGGCCAAAAGGCTGCGCAGGTATAACAAATTTTTTCCGTTCTTTTCCCTTCCATTGCGCAGTTCTGGGCGCAACAAATTGATTAGGCAGGTCTTTTGCTTTGACAAAACTCCACGATTGTTTTTTTCTGTAAGCATTGGCTTCCTGGCCAAACATATTATGGTCTGGAGTAATTAGCAAATCTACCGCGCGGTTTTTGATGCTTACCAATTTCTTATGATGCGTGTAATGAACAATAGCGCTTGGCGTATCATATCTTAATTGATTATTTAGAGGGTTCAATGTTGCAAATTCGTCTTTATAAGTAACATCTTTGAAATACCTCCAGCCCTTTTTGGTGAGAACTTCAGTTTTATCATCGTAACAGCCCATTTCCCCCGTGCTCGGGCCGATGTTTCCCGGGAACAGCCGCTTGTGCTCGAAATTTATGTTTATGGGCATTACAAAGTCCTTTCCGTTGAAGAAGCCGCCTATTGCAACTTCTACTCCGGAGACGTACTTCTGCAGCTGGAATAATTTTATCTTGTTGCCCCAGTTTTTCTTGTATAATTCAAGAATTTCGACTACGTCTTTCCCGTCCTCCTCATTTCCGACAAATAAAAGCTCCTTTTCGTTCTGGGCTTTTCCGCTGGGCTTTACAACATACCTGCCGGGATTTTCCTTTACAAATTTTATTGCTGTGTTAAAATCAGTAAAATTATAGTTCGGAATTATATTCATGCCAGCTTTCTGCATTTCGTCCTGGCCGAACTCCCTGTCGTCTTCCAATTTGTCTGTATATACGGAGCCGCCGACTACCAGCTTGCCCTGTTTTCTCAACCTGTCGGCAGCAGGGCCGAAATTAATATCATCAAAAATAATTACATCTGCCCAGTTTATTTCATCCTGCCAGTTTTCGCACTTGTTTACAAATCCGTCGCAGACATCGCGCTGGCTTTTTTCGTGGATATAATATTTTACGTCGTGCCCCTCCTTCTGGACTTCCCACGCTAAATCGCCTATCAGCGCCTCATAAGACACAAAAAGAAATTTTAATTTCTTGAAGTTGCCGTTACCATTGCCGTTCTTCTTTTCCATCGCCAGTTTTTAGCCAGTATAAAATAATTTAGCAATTAGTTGCTTAAATAACTTTCTAAATTTTCAAAAATATTTTATTTCAAAAAATTAAATTTTTTTGCCGATTAAGTAATCTCTTGTTGCGCCGGTTATTTTTAATTTTACAAAATCGCCAAGTTTTGCCCTGCCGGCGAATATAATTGGTTTGTATCTGATGCATCGGGCGACGAAGCCGCCTTTCCTGCCTTTTTCGTCAACAAGCGCCGTAGCAGAATTTCCAACCAGATTTTTGTTTTTTTCAAGAACGATTTTGTCAAAAACATCTGTCATTATACGCGTCCGTTCACGGCCGATTCCGGGCTTAAGCTGCCGCATTTTCGCAGCAGGCGTTCCGGGGCGGGGCCAGAACATATTCAGGTTCAAAACATCTGGCTTAAGCCACTTAACCATCTCAAGGGAGTCGTTAAACTGCTCTTCAGTTTCAGATGGAAATCCGCAGATTATATCTGTTGAAATAGTTATTTCAGGAATTTCCTCTCTGAATGCAGTTATTATTTTTTTGAAGTCCGCAGCCTTATACCTGCGGTTCATTAATTTCAAAATCTCGTCGTTTCCGGACTGGACAGGGATATGAAGGAACTTGAACATATTCGGGCTTTTGTAAAGTTCGATTAAATTATGCAGATTTTTCAAAATACCGTCGGGATTTGACATCCCAATACGGACAAAAAACTCGCCGCCAAGCTTCAAGACCTTGTCCAGCAGTTCTACAAAGTCAGTTCCGGTGTCAAGCCCGTAGGCAGTGCAGTCCTGCGAAGTCAGCCAGATTTCCTTGCAGCCCTCTTCAATGGCATTTTTAATTTCCTGAATTATCGCAGCTTCGGAATATGAAAATAACTCGCCTTTTGCAAGCTTTACGAGGCAGTATGTGCAGTGCCCCTGGCAGCCGGATGATATAACGACTACAGCGATAACCGGATTTTTTCTCAGCCGCGGGAAGCACGGTTTTTCTTTTTTCCCGCACCCAAGCCACGAAATCTTCTTTCCCGCAAGCACAGATTTAACTGCTTCAACAATCCTGTCTGTCTCAAAAACTCCAAGAACCGAAACGCCTTTTAGCCTGTCCGCATAAATCTTAGTCTGCGGCAAACATCCTGCAATAATAAATTTCTTTTTCAGCTTCCTTAGCACGTTTATTTCCTTAAATACGTGAGTTTCGGTCTTTCCCTTGACTACGCAGCTGTTTACTATGACAATATCTGCCTTATCCGGACTACTAACAATATTATGGCCTGCTTTCACAAGAATTCCGGCCATGATTTCAGAATCAGCTTGATTTGCAGAGCACCCAAAGGTTTCAATATGGACTTTCATGGCGGTTTTTAGAAGGTTATTGTATTTGAACCTTACGCATCACGACGACGAGGGAAATTCTGCTTTCAGACTGAAGACGACTACGACGAACTAAGGCAATCTCCATTGATTGAGAGCAGCAAAGCCCATCATCGAGATAGCAGACACCGAAGCCATAATCCATATCCCTTTGCCCTAGTCGTAAGTCGTCGTAGAAATCACACACGTTTTCCGAACCAGTCTTCCTTTTTAGCCTTTTTCAGCACAAAGGTGAATATGATAAAGCCTGCCGCAATCAGCATCAGGGAAAGCAGGTTATTGTAAAACAGCGCAAGAAACCCCGAGATAACTATCAGCAAGCTCAAGACTCCGCTAATCAAAAATGTATTTCGCTTCATTACGCAATCTCCATCTCAATAGGGCAGTGATCCGAGCCCATTACATCTTTTAGTATCCTGCTGTTTTTAACTTTGCTTCTAAGCTTTTCAGATACTAAAAAGTAATCAACACGCCACCCAATATTGCGTTTGCGGACATTAAAGCGGTATGACCACCACGTGTAGTGCCCGTTTCCCTGCACAAACTCGCGGAAAGTATCAACAAATCCAGATTTCAAAAAATCTGTAAACCACATTCTTTCCTGAGGCGTGAAGCCAGCGTTTTTCATATTCTGCTTGGGATTTGCCAAGTCTATATCTTCATGGGCAACATTGAAATCTCCGGCAATAATCAGCGGTTTTTTCTTCTCCAGATTTTCGCAGTAGTCTGCAAATTCTTTGTCGAATCTCAGCTTAAAGTTCAGCCGCGACAAATCTCTTGCGGAATGCGGGAAATAAACATTAACGAGGTAGAAATCTGAGAATTCCGCAGTTATAACGCGGGCTTCATCATCAATTTCCTTTACTCCGATTCCTTTTTCCACAGATACCTTATCATGCGCTTTTTCAAACTTTGAAAATTCGCCTTTTCCAGTCTTAATATAAACTAAAACTCCGCTATAGCCTTTTTTCTTTGCAGGAAAGTTATGAACCTCATAGCCCTCAATAAACGGTACATCTTCAGATTTAACTTCCTGAAAGCAATAGACATCAGCATTCTCTTTTTTTATAAAATCAAGGCAGCCTTTTTTGATGCATGCCCTGAAGCCTGCAACATTCCATGAGATGAGTTTCATACAAGCATCTTCCTGGATAATTCTGACATCTTTTTGATGCTGCTGTGTATGTCGGACGTTGAAACAGCAAGTTTAATCTGAAAAATGTAAATATCAACATCGGGATAGAGCATATTGCCGCCGCTAAGCAGAGGTTTCCTTGTCATGTAAAAACTCCCGCTAGGATTCCGCATTATTTTTTGCGGGGATTCGTCCAGGTGCTCCAGCCCATACATCAGAATTTCTTTTGGTTTTTTAGCAAAAACATCAACACTAACATAAACCTTCGGGAATTTTGGCTCATAAATTTCAAAAAAAGCAAGCCGATTGGAAAGACCCGGCGTTTTATCGCTTGGCTTTCTTTTCAGGTCTGCAGGCGGAAAAATCAGCCCGACCAGCTTTTCTATATCGTCGTCATCCTCTTTTATCAGTGGGCGGTGATATGCGACAACAGCAGTTGACTCCAGAATTTTGCGCTCCAGACTTGGTTTTGCGCTTTCAAACGCGCAATTCACTTTTCTTATGCCAGAAACTATTCCATCAACAATATCCCGGGTCATCTCATCTCATCTCATCTCAGAAAGAGCCTTGATTCTTTTTAACATATTCGGATGCGTTGACATTGCTTCCATTAATTTGTCTACCGCCCGCAGATAGATGTGCTGGTTTTTCATTAGTGCAAGCTCGTGCTCGTCAATATGCCCGGACTTGTCCAGGTCAAGCTGTGCAATCTGCCGGATTTCATCATGCGCCCTGCTAACATCATTAAGGAAGAATGCTTTCATGCCAGCGATTTGTTTCACTGCCTGCGGATTAGCGCGGGCATCGCCTTTGACAAGCTTGTACAAAGCTGAAGCCAAGTAGTGAGGAGCGTTTCCCAAAGCTACCGAACCAGTATCAGCATAATACTCGCGGATTCTGCTTCCATAAAGCACCAGTAAGTTAGTGATAAAGTAAAGGACAAATGCGAAGATTCCAATCAAAACTGCTCCGCCTTTGTTATTATCGCTTCTTGAAAATAGCATTCCTCTGGCTAAAAACCAGCAAATCATTGGAATTACTGAAATTAATGTGATTATAGCTACGTCTCTGTGCTTCAAATGGCACATTTCATGCCCCAAAACAGCTTCCAATTCTTTCTTGCTCATTAAATCTAAAATTCCTCGGGTTACACAAACTCTGCCGTCAGACATCCATCTGCCGAAAGCAAATGCGTTTGGCACAGGCGTGTCCGAAATTCCTACTCTGGGCTTTGGAATGCCTGCTTTCTTTGCTAAATCAGAAACAATTTCATGCAATTCCGGCTCTTCCTTTTCAGTAACGTATTTTACTTTCATTGTCCACTGCACTATGGAAGGGCCAATCATGTATTGCAGCAGGGTAAAGCCGATTGCAATAGCCCCATAGAAAATGAAATTAGAAATTCCCAGCAAAGAGCCGGCAACAGCAACCAGAGCATAAACTATTCCAAATAATACTGTCATAAGAAGCCACAATCTAATCTGCAGCCACCATGTCTTCGGAGCTATATCTGCCATGATTTGTCAGTGATTCAAACTCTTTTAAGATTTGTGCATGACGACTGCTGCTCGCGCGGCTCGCAGGGCAATCCCTATTGATTTAGGGCAGCCAATGCTATCTTGGATGTTAGGAACAACACAACGCACTGCGAAGCCCAAGCCGAAATAAGATTTCGGCTGGGCCCAGCCAAACAAGTTTGGCTTGGGCTAAAATACAAATCCCCTTGCCCTAGTCCGTCGTCGTAATAGTCTTTATTTTATGCTTTGAATACTTCTGAATCAGCTTTTTTGCTTCTGTAACATATTTTTTATCCTTGACAAATGCTGTCGGGCCAGGTTCCTTTGGTTCCAGCAGCATTCCTGTGTGATATTTCTTGAAGATTTTTGCCAATTGCAGATTCTGCTCATAGTTTTTTCCTAAGACTATATTATTTTGCCTGAAATGTCTTCCAACTTTGAGCAGATCCACATCCAACTCGGAAATTTTTCTCTTTAGCAGCGGTTTTAATTTCCTGCAGAAGCCTTTTTCACAGAGCAAACAGCCGCCGGCAGGGCTTGGGAAAGAAATTTTGAATTTCTTAGCCAATTGCATCTGTCTTTCTCTGCCTCTTCCTCTAATGTCCAAAAACTTTGATTTTGAAATCCCTTTGACCGGGGGCAGCAACTTTGCCGATAGAGGGCGTAGCAATCTTCCCTTCAATCCAGATTCTTTTTCTATTAAATCAAGAGCTCTGCGATTCTGAGACATCGGCCTTTGCCCTAAAACTTCTCCTGTTGCCACTATATTGAAGCCATTCTCGTCAGCAAACTCCTTAGCTACTCTCAAAATGAAAATCTTGCAGTCAATGCACGGATTTAATTCAACACCGTGCCCGTGCTTCGGCTTTCTTACGATGTTCAGATATTCATCAAGAAGTTTTCCCTTAGTGCAGTCAATTATATTTAATTTCACTTTCTCTTTCTTGCAAAACCGCACAACATCATCAAAACACCTGCTGTAGCGCGAGCCGAAAGGCAGCTTGAAGAATATTGCTTCTGTTGGCATATGCTTCTGTATGAGTTTTACTGCTAATCTCGAGTCAAGTCCGCCCGAAAGTAAAACTAAAGCTTTTGTCATGTAATAGCTCGCCTGCCGCAATTTAAAAAACTAGGGGAAAGGGATATGGATTATGTCTACGGTCCTGCTTTTGCTTTTCCGGACAATGAGAGATTGCCCTCGTAGTCAGTCATCAGTCTTTTATACCACCGTAACAACGTTCATGTATGCTTCCGGAAGTTCACAAAAAGTTCCCATCACTGCGGGAAAAGATGATGAAGCCTTTTCTTATCAATATAAATCCGAATTATATTACAGTTCTTGCGCTATTTTTTGCCTTTATCGCAGCGTATTTCATTGTTAAGGGAGATTACCTGTTCGGCGGCATACTCGTGCTGCTTAACGGCTTTTTTGACATGCTTGACGGGGAAATAGCAAAAGCATTCAAAAGAGATACAAAATTCGGGGACTTTTTGGACCATGTTTTTGACAGGATTGCAGATATAGTGATTTTAATGGCATTAACGCTGACGCCATTTGTTCCGGATATTTTAGGCTATGCATCAATCATAATGGTATTGCTAGTTTCATATCTCGGCACGCAGGCGCAGGCATTAACATCAAAAAGGCTTTACTCGGGAATTTTAGGAAGGGCAGACAGGACTATGCTGATAGGCGCAGCATTGATAGTGGCTTTATGGCTGCCGCAGGCGCTGTACTGGGCAGTTGTTATAATGCTGGCTTTGTCTGTAATATCGTTTATACAGCGGTTCTATACGATTACGCGAATGCTGAAGAGAAAATAGTTTTCTACGACGAACTAGGGTAATCTCTTTTGATTAAGAGCTGCCAAAAGTCCTAAGCCATGATAGTTTGCTGGCCTCAAATACAAATTCCTTTCCCTAGTTCGTCGTCGTAGAATTACCCAATGTAATCCGGAACTTCTTCCACTTCAGAATCAGAATCTCCCTGACCTTGCTCTCCTTCCCCTACCATGTCCTCAATATCCTCTTCAGAAATCTCTTCCTTCTTTTCTTTCTTTGAAGGCTTTTCCGCAGTCTTTTCTTTTATCTTTTCCTTCAGTTTTATGATTTTAATATGCTTTGAGTCGTGCACCACTTCAACTTTATCACTCAGATGCTCTTTTAAATAGTGCGCTACCGTTGACTTCTTCAGTCCTGTCTTTTTGGCAATGTCCCTTACCCACGAGCCGTGAGGGCTCGTTCTAAGCGCATACAGTATTGTCTCGACTTTGACTTTGTCATGCCCTGGCTTTCTTGACATACTGAAATTATAGACAATTGTCCAATATATAGTTGGTTTTTAACGGAATAGGAGTATTATATATTATAATATAGCAATTTTGGACAATTGGACAGAATTAGGCTTTAAGGTAAGTTGCAAGGCGCATTCCCAGATAAGTTAACCTGGCATCTGTGCACCTTTTCTCGCCAACATCGTATTTGTTAAGCCTGACAATTCTTTCTCCAAGCTTGTTCAGATAGTGTGCGGTAATTGAAAATTCGCCCAAGCCGACTTCTCTCGCAATCGCTGGCAATCGGACCCATTTCATGCCCATCTTATGCATTTTATCCAGACTTATAACAAGTCTTGATAAGACCACTCTTTCCGGCTCAAAAACTTCGTAGCCTTTACAGGTAAGTCTGTACAATACGCCCCGATACGATATACAACCCATATAGCCCAGCTCGTTTGTTACCTCCCCGATATTTTTTTCATCAAAACCCGTGCCAGTCGCTATATCCTGCAATGTTGTTGTAATATCGCCGGTTAGTTTGCTTTGATTATAAATAACTTCCAGAAACCTTCTCTTATCCCCATCTAATTTGTTGCTTATGGCGGATGTTTTCTGCCAAGGCGCAATAAGTGCTTCCAAACTTTCGTCAATCATAACAAACTCACACTTTTTTGTTTTTAGAAGCTTTCTACATAAAAGCAAATAAGTTTCTTTGGACCTGAACTGACTTCAGCAGTGTTGATTCCCTTTTGAATTTCTCAATCCCGAGCTTAAGCTTTGGATTAATATAATTCAAAGCATCCTGCATTGTGTTAAATGTTTTTGCAGGATGCTGCAGCGCCTGGCGGGTAATCTCGCGGCATGCCCACACGCCTAAAGGCACGTAACCGCGGTAAGCTTCCCGGAACACTATGGCGCCGGCCTGCTTTCCCATCTTAACAAGCTGCTCCGCAATCCCGAGCCTTACAGAATAAAAACAGCCGCCGACTGAAGAATATTCCTTTTTCCCGAAATTAGATTCCCAGTCTGCAAACAGCAGCTCCTCGGAGCCCATTATATGAATAAATGCTTCCATCCATTCATACTGCCACACTGTCGGTATCAGCAAAATTGCAAAATAATTATTCAGCGCATAGAACTCATAAACTTGATAGCAGTCCAGTATCGGCAGTTCTTTTACTTTGTCAACAAGATATTTCCCAAGAGTGTCATCAACTGCGGTTATGCTCCACCTTGTAGGAACAAGCCGCCTGTTTTTCTCCAGGCCGAAGGCGCCTGTTGAGAACGCTTTCTGTATCTGCGTAAACTCAAGCCCCTTATTGTAAAGCGCAACAACTGCAGGAGCGGATTTCAAATCCCTGTCGTCATGCGCTTTCTCCAGATGCTGTTCAAATTTCACATTGTCCTTCTCAAAATGCACTAGTTCAGCAGAAGGGCCAAAAGGCGCATGGTGGTCTTCCATACTAAATTGGACTCCGCGAGGCTTTTCAGCAAATTCAGCATTCGAATAGACATATTTCTTTGCCAGCGCAATTTCCTGCACCTGCTGAACTAATTTGTTCCCGAAATCCTTGACTCCCGCAATATCCTTGCCACGGACCAATTGCAATCGTAGTTCCGCGACCTGCTGCGTATTCAAGCCGGCAGGAATCCATGCTTCAGGCGTGTCCAGAACAGTTGTGTCAGTACGTTCAGGAGCCATCATTGGCCCAATGTAAACTTTAGGATAACCATAACTCCCAATAAAAACTGAAGGCGGACTAGAACCGTCCATCTTCTTGCCGACATCAAGAGACTTGAGTTTCAAGTTTGCTGTCAAGCGGTTGAGGTAAGCGGCTTTTCCTAGCATGAAAATGACTCCTCGATTAAATATATATGATTTTTGGCTGGTTGTCCACTAAAAACCAGAAAAATATACGGAACTATTTTTGCGCTTGCGTTTATCGCTTTCGGGCTGATTTGTCCAACGCTGGCGAAGATAAGAGTCATATTCACCTATTTTTTCCTCACTGGGATATTTCTCGCGCCCAGCAACAAGTGTTTTCATCTGGGAAAGAAACGCTGGGGCGCCGTATACGCTCAAATACCACCTGACAAAATCATCAGTTTCAATACGAATGTCATTCACATTTTTCACGCGGATGATTTCCTTGTATTGCGCATAATAAGAATGTTTTCCCGAACTGTCAGAATTTTCAAACATAAACGTTCTGCAAGGAACCTTTTCCAGTATTTCATTTGTAAGCTTCAGAAGATTTTTGAAGGAGGCGCCTTTTTTCTCCAAACCAGAAATTTTTTCCAGAAGGGTTTCCATAGAGTCAGAATCTATTGACATAGGATCCTTTTTGATAAAATCACGATAATCCTTGTATTCATCCATGTCCTGCCATTAATGGCGCACAGTTTTTAAAATGTTGAGGCGCTTTATCCTGCGCAGGCGCATAATATCTATTAAATAAGCTGGCAAGATATTCTTTCCTGCTGTCTGGGCCGCGGCGCGAGTAATTGGAATGGTTTTCCGCAATAACGCGCATACAGGTTTCATCCGGAATGTAATTAAACCACAGCCGTGTGCGCGCGTTGTCAAAAAAATTTACGCAGTATTTATTTTTCAACTCGCCATATGTAACTGACTTGAAATTTTTCTGGAGAAGCCTGTCCAAAGGCGTTAAATTAATGTTAAAACCTTCTTTGCGCACATAAAACAGGAGCCATTTGTCCTGCATGGGCATTGTTGCAGTCCTTAGCGCAAAACCAAGCGCATCCCGCACTATGGAGCATATCTTATCATCAATGATTTTTCTTTCATGCACCCGCAAACCAGCTGGTGGGCCTTCGAACAGTTTTTCATATGCTTCCTGTGTTACGCCAGCCAAGTCAACCATTTTTCAAAGATTCCTCAAGGTTGTTGAAATCTTTCTGCAGTTTTACCAGGAATTTATTCAATGCTGTGCATGTGGATACATTGCGTCTGTACAAAACATAAAAACCGCTGCCGCCGCCGGAGTTAGCGGTAAGTTTGCCTGCTGTTAATTCGCCAAACATTTCAATAGCAAGTGGCGTCTTTTTTCGGAATTCACCCAAAAGCGGATTGTAAAGTGTGCCTCCCCTGCATTTTTTGATTTTTTCTTGCAAATGGCGAATGTAACGCTGGTAATCCATGGTTTCACGCATGAACGTAGTCTTTTAAGAATAGCGCTGATTACTACGGCTAGGCAAATGGATTTGTATTTTAGCACGAGACAAACATGTTTTGGCTGTGCCTAGCCGAAATCTCATTTCAGATTCTGGCTTCGCTGTAATTTACAAGCAAGATAGTTCTTGCCAGCCATAGCCACAAAGAGTTTACCCTCGTAGCCGTCGTCATCAAAAACATTATAAATCCGCCCCAGATTGTGATAATCATGTCAAGAGCTCCCTTTGTAACGGAGGCGGATAAGAAGGCTTTTTGGCATTCCACGTCCCACGTTCTCGCAGATGCAGTAAAAAGGATATTTCCAGACGTAAAGCTCGGAATCGGGCCCGCAATAGATGAAGGATTCTATTATGATTTTGACAAGAAAGAGCCGTTCACACCAGAGGATTTAACAAAAATAACAAGAGAGATGCACAAGATTATAGGCGCAAACCAGAAGTTTGAAAATGTTTTCATGGCAAGGAAAGAAGCCGAACGATTTTTGAAAGACGAGCCTTACAAATTAGACCTGCTGAAAGACATTCCAGATGCAAAAATATCATTCCACAGGCACGGAAACTTCACGGATTTGTGCAATTCGCCGCTGGTTGAGTCAACAGGGCAGATAGGCGCCTTCAAACTCCTGAGCATAGCAGCAGCATACTGGCGCGGGGACTCGGACAAGCAAGTTTTGCAGAGAATTTACGGTATCAGCTTCCCGACCGAGAAAGAACTCGATGAATTTTTAAAGATGAAGGAGGAAGCTGCAAAACGTGACCACAGGATTTTGGGAAAGCAGCTGAAATTATTTGCTGCAGTCGAGCAGGTTGGCACGGGACTGCCTTTATTGCTGCCCAACGGAGCTACTATAAGGCGCATTTTGGAGCGTTATATTACGGATTTGGAGCTTGCGCACGGCTACAAGCATGTTTACACGCCTGTTTTGGCAAGGACAGAATTGTACAAGATTTCAGGACACTGGGCACACTACCGCGAGAATATGTACCCGCCGATGAAAGTTGATACAGAGGAATTAGTTTTGAGGCCTATGAACTGCCCGCATCACATTCAGATTTTCAAGAATGAAGCTCGCAGTTATCGCGATTTGCCATTAAGAATTGCAGAGATTGGCGCAATGTTCCGCTACGAACCTTCAGGAGCATTATCAGGATTGTCCCGCGTTCGGCAGATGAACCTGAATGACGCGCATATTTTCTGCGCGCCGGAACAAATCGAGTCTGAGTTCGAAAACGCATTCATGCTGATAAAAAAAGCTTACACAGACTTGGGATTAATAGATAAAATGAGCTTCAAGTTTGCACTGAGAGACAAGAATAACAAGGCAAAGTTTGTCCAGAACGACAAGATGTGGAATCTTGCAGAGAGCTTAATGCGGAAAGCCATGGACAAATTAAAAATAAAATACGCTGAGGAGATAGGCGGCGCGGCATTTTACGGGCCGAAGCTCGATATTGAAATAAAAGACGTCGGCGGGCATAGCGAGACGTTAGCAACAATTCAGGTTGATTTCAATCTGCCCGAGAAATTTGATTTGAATTATAACGGCGAGGATAACAAGCCGCACCGCGCAGTTATGATACACCGCGGCGGCATAAGCACCATGGAGCGCATGATGAGTTTCTTAATCGAGCACTATGCGGGCGCTTTCCCAGTCTGGCTTGCGCCAGTGCAAGTCAAGCTGCTGACATTTACTGACAGAAACCAGAAATATGCAGAAAAGATAGAAAAAGAAATGAAGAATGCAGGACTGAGAATAGAAACAGACTATACAAATAATACAGTCGAATACAAAGTACGAAATGCTGAAATTGAGAAGATTCCCTATGTGATTTGCCTCGGAGATAAAGAAGAAACCGCACAGACGCTTGCTGTCAGAAAGCGGGGCACGCATAAAGTCCAGTTCGGAGTTAAGATGGACACATTTATTTACCAAATCAAGGACGAGATTGAGAAGAAAACCTGATAAATAATTTTAAATAGCAATTAGTTGCAAACTAAATATAATGAAATACAAGATTTTAGGAAGCAACCTGCAGATAGCGAGCGTAAGCATTGAGCCTAATTCTTACGTCAATGCCGAAGCAGGCTCAATGGTTTACAAGACTGGAAATGTTGAGATTGATACTGAAACCAAAGGCGTTGGAAAAGCCATCAAGCGGGTTTTAGTAGGCGAGTCCCTTTTTTTGATGAAGTTCAAGTCTGTCGGCGGTTCCGGAATTGCAGGTTTTGCAGGCAAGTTTCCCGGAAAAATAAAGCCCATCGAGTTAAAGAGCGGGCAGTCAATAATTGCAGAGAAAGGCGCATACCTTTGTTCTGACTCGACTGTAACTCTGGATTTGACAACAGTCCGGAAGTTAGGCCCGATATTTTTCGGCGGCGAGGGGTTTTTACTTGAGGAAATCAAAGGCCCCGGAACAGTTCTTTTGCACGCAGCAGGTGATTTAGTTGAATATGATTTGAAAAAAGGCGAGCGTCTGGATATAGATACATCGCATCTGGTTGCTTTTGACCCGACTGTTGATTATGACATCAGGCGCGTCGGTGGCATAAAAACAATGGTTTTCGGCGGGGAAGGGCTCTTTTTGGCGCAGATGACAGGGCCCGGAAGAGTTATACTGCAGAGCATGACAAAGCAGATGCTGACTCCAAATCAGGGTGGCGGCAATAAAGTCCAGATAGGCGGCAGCAACAGCGGCGCAGGCGGTATCATAGGAAATGTTCTGCAGGGAATAGGCAGGAACATGGGCAAGGGAAACATATGATAATCGCGGATTATTTCAAAGGTGTTGGAAAGCTGATAGTTATTGGAGTTTTATTATTGCTTGCAGGCATATTCTTTTTCGTCTTTAACATGCTTTATGCAGCCATCATTCCGTTATTTATTATTGCGGCAGTTATTCTTCTGCCGTACTTTGTCGGCAGGGCAGATGGTCCGGAAAAGAAAAACTCATACTCGCTGAAGAAAGTTAAATAAACTTTATAATAGAATATATTTAGAAGGAATAATGGAAGAAGTTTTTCCAAAAGTATTCAAGCATATTGAGCAGAAATATCTGAATAATGTGTATTATATTGATGACACCAAGAAAGTGCAGATTGATGCATCGCTGATTTTGGACAAGACTGTTGATATTCTTGTGCTGACACATTGCCATGTTGACCATATTTTGAAAGCAGCTGAAATAAAAAAGAAAAATCCGAAATGCACAATCGCAGCATCTGAAGAAGCTACAGTTCACATCAAAAACTGGGATGAAGTACTGCTTGTGTCAGAAACAGGCGAGCAAATCGAGAAATTCAAAGTCGATTTAGTCCTGGATGAAGGCGCTCAATTGTTTACTGGAGAATACAAGTTCAAAGTCATCAAAGTTCCGGGACATACTTCGGGAGATATTGCCATTTACGAACCGTCAAAAGGAATTCTTTTTTCAGGAGACTGCTGGTTTGGCGCGGATGACATAGGCAGATGGGATTTCCCAACAGGAAATCTGAAGGAACTGAAGGCATCTGTTGCAAGATTAAAGGCTTTGAAAGTAAATGTTTTGTGCCCGGGGCATAACTACTGACGACGACTAGGGCAATCTTTCATAATTAAGTTAAGGGTTTCTCTTCCAGCCAAGATAGTTCTGCTTTCCCACAAACAATAACGATTCCCCTCGTCGCAGCATTACAAACTAATTTTTAGCGGTATTGAGGATTTTTTAATTGGGTTTATATAGCTTGTTTCGTTTGGCATATCGCATGTGCGGAATCATTGGCTATACGGGAACAAAGGATGCAGTTCCCATGGTTGTTGACGGGCTCAGAAATCTTGAATACAGGGGCTATGACAGCTGCGGCATTGCGGTGGTTTCTAGTGACGGCATTGTAATCAGAAAAGATGTCGGCCGTGTTGAAACATTGGCAAACAATGGGCTGCGGGGCAGTGTTGCAATAGGGCATACGAGATGGGCAACACACGGCGGAGTAACGCAGAGCAATGCGCACCCGCATCTCAGCAATAACGGCAGAATAGTGGTCGTGCACAACGGCATAATTGAAAACCACCAGCAGCTGAAACGCGAGTTGATAGAAAAAGGCTTCATATTTCACAGCCAGACTGACACGGAAATCATA
>Ga0315278_10001237_pt1 | contig 22236 bp, 18 predicted proteins | sample YL17G06_0_MG_FD_203880 | JGI IMG/M metagenome (GOLD analysis project Ga0315278, IMG submission 203880) | Sediment microbial communities from Yellowstone Lake, YNP, Wyoming, USA - YL17G06_0 | ecosystem: Environmental > Aquatic > Freshwater > Lake > Sediment | place: USA: Wyoming | collected... | reverse complement strand
AGGGACCCCCTCAGCGGGAGTCCCCTATATTCAAGCACTTAAAATGGAGCCGGCGATCCGGATTGAACGGACGACCTGCGGTTTACGAAACCGCTGCTCTACCAACTGAGCTACGCCGGCTCCCTCAGAAGAGCCCACAACTTACACGGGTTTTTTCTCAGCCTCAAGGGGTTTTTCATTCAACGACGGATGAGAGGTGCGAAACAAGCCTCTCCCTGCCAGATGCTCTGGCTGACCGACCAGCCGTCGGGAACCACCGCCTGGTACAAATAGCCGTTATTTGAACCGGGCAACGGGCTGAAGCCTGACAGAGGCCCCATAGCCTGGCCCGGGAAGGCAGAGGGGCTCCTGCTCGTTACCATACTGCTCCTGAGCCACCTTGAGCACCTGCCCCTTGGTATAGGTGCAAAGTTCGCCCGTAAGGATGGTCCCGTCCTTATCGAGGTCTGCTGCTCCGCCCAGCCCTTTGAGCAATTGATAGGTAAACAGCCCGTGCTGGCCCGGGTCATAACTATAGGCATCCCGAACTGCCCGGTTGCCGATCATCCACATGTTCTTGTCTTTCCCGCCGCCCTTCTGTTCCCACAGCGGGGCGATCGTGTCTTCGGCCTCCTTGCCCGGTGCCCGTTCAAGCGAGAGATCGATCATCACGACGGCCCGGTGAATCGGCAATTTCACCAAGGATTCCTGCAGCCGACGAAGCGAGTAGAGACGCGCGCCGGATGTGGCCGTACCGTCGAACAGCATCATCGACACGGCGCCAGTGGTGGCCTCGACCACTCCTCGTCCCGTAACCGAGACATAGACCACGGTGGTGGGGTCCACCTGCTTGGGTAGCCACTCTTCCAAGACCTCGGCCAGGTCGCTCTTGAGGGCATGGCTATCAACGAGGGTGCGTACGCGCTCTGGAGGAATCCCTGCGATCGATTTAAGGTACGTGGCCATGACCTCCGCATCTCGAGCGGCGTATTTGACCCTGGCAATGCCGCTCTCCCGAAACTGCCCCACGCCGATGACAATGCCCACGGCCTTCGGCTGTTTGAGTATGGCAGCCCGCTTCGGCAACTGGTCTACATCGACCGGTAGCGCCACAGCCTCCGTTGCAGACTCAGGCTTCATCGCCACCAGAAACTTCTTGGCGGACGGCAGTTGGACCAATGGGGACCCGGCACGCAATATCAGCGTCAGTTCCGCATGTACGGCCTCCTTGACCGTGCCGACTTTACCGTCCACCGTCACACGCTTTACCCCGCCAGGCTGCAGATCGCCGACGGAGACCACGCCGGGGATCCCCTCGATCAATGGCGGCGTGACGGTCACCGACAACTCCACAGCCCGTGCGGTTCCAGGCCCTTCATTTTTGACTTCAATTTCGAGCGCGACGGCTTCACCGGTATGGAGCACCTGATTGCGATTCTCGTCACGGACGATCGCCCTGAATACCACAGTGGCAGACTCGCCCCCTGGAACTGGCACAGGAACGGCTGCTGCCGACTGCGGCGCGACAACCGGCTTCGCAGGCGCGGATGCCCCACCGGTTGAAATTGGAGATGGCGGCGGGACGGTAGCCGCGGCTGCCTTGGGGCCACCAGCTTTGCGTGATCCGGCGGCTTCGATAATCTTGGTCGACGTCCCGAGTTGCTTGGCCATACCATCCGTTACGAGGCCGAGGGCCTCTTGGGCAATCTTATTGAGCCCCCTCACCTCGCACGAGGCCTCGGTGACATCGACCTCTCCACGACCAATGCTTTGAATTTTCTTGGTGAAGAGGACCGTGCCATCGGCAGCCGTGTAGGCAAAGTCCAATCCCACGGTGACCGTGGCTGGATAACTCTTGTTGGCCTTTTGAGGGATCGTAAGATCGACATAGGCCAGGCCCAACGCCGCATCGACATAGCCATCCGGCACGGACGAAGATCCTGTCTCACCTGTCAGGGCCTTTTCAAAGACGAGACCTGTTTTCCGCTTTAACTTTTCTTGTAATGGAGCGCCGATCGGTAAGGATTGCCTCTGGCCACAGGCGTCCTGATAGGTGAGTTGCGCCCCGGCGATGCTGGGATCAGATCGAAGTTGGACGGTCAGGGGGAGATAGTATCCGATGGTTGCACCGTCTCGACTCGAGAAGAGCGAGCAGCTCGTCAACGTCGCAACGCACAGCACCGCACCAGCCCATGAGGCTACACGAAACAGGAAGGAAGGGCCCGCTGAATCAATGACATGCACGATCATTCTTATACAGAAAAGCATCCAACAAGCCAACTCGTCGCACGAGACAGGCCAGACGAGTTCATCAGGTCTATCCGGTCTGTCTCGTCAGTCTGGTCCAACCAGACAGACTATCCCCCGCTGCAGGTCTCCTCGTTGACAGCCCCACACCCCTCGGCTAAGTTCACGCGCATGACCGAGTCTTCTTCGCCGGCACCGGGATCGCCATCGCCACCGCGGCTCTCCTGGTCGGCCATCAGCCGACTTATTCGCCTCCAGAGCCAGACGGGAACCTGGCTGCTCATGTTCCCGACTCTCTGGTCCTTGGTCTTGGCCGCTCGAGGCATGCCTCCGCTTCACTTGATCGCCATCTTCATCACCGGGTCATTTGTGATGCGCAGTGCGGGGGTCGTACTGAACGATTTAGCGGATCGATCCTTCGATCAACATGTGACGCGCACGAGGGTACGTCCGCTCGCGTCTGGTGAGCTCAGCGCCACGCATGCCCTGCTGGTCATCGGCCTCTTCCTCTCACTGGCCGGCATGCTCGTGCTACTCCTTGACCCATTCACGATCCTCTTGAGTCCGATCGCCATCCTCTTGGCCTGCCTCTACCCCTTTGCGAAACGCGTCATCCACTTACCACAAGCCATATTGGGTATTGCCTTCGGCTGGGGCACCATCATGGCCTGGACCGCCTCGCGGGGGGCCATCGAAGCGCCGGCCTGGTGCCTATTCGCTGCGACAGTCTGCTGGGCGATCGGATACGATACGATCTATGCGCTGCAAGATCGGGAGGACGATCGTCGGATCGGTGTGAGATCCTCGGCGTTGTTGTTCGGTTCGTCGACGTGGATCGCCGTTGGCACGGTCTTCTTCGCGATGCTACTGCTACTGGGACTCGCAGGTTGGCTCGCCCACATCAGCTGGATCTACTATACCACGCTCGCTGCCATTGGAGTGTGGTGTCTGAGGCAAGCATTGCAGCTCAGAGGAACCATGCCGGCTCCCACTGCCTTCCACATGTTTCAGCAACATGTGTGGGTAGGAGCCGCGGTCTTAGCGGGAATGTTCGCTGGTTTTCTGCTCTGATCAGCTCGCCGGCTTGTCGATCGTGGCATCCGGCTTCTGCGCGCGCAACGTACCAAGGTACAGCGCCACGGCCTTGGCATCGGCATCGCTGAGCCCGAGCGCCGGCATCCTGGTTTCCGGTTTCATCGCCTGCGGGTTCTTCACCCACCGATAGATCCAGGTTCCGTTCAATCTGAATCCTGCACGGTCAAGCGCCGGCCCGACCTTGCCGCCCTCATCGCCGAGGCTATGGCAGCCGTTACAGCCATACTTATTCGAATAGAGCCGCTTGCCGAGCGCCACCATCTCCGCAACCTGTTCCGGTTTCACGGTGAGGTCTGGTCGGGCTACGTTCACGCCTTTTCCCGGTCTTGTCGCGAAATTGTTCAGCGCTGCCTGCGCCACGTCGAGTTCTTTTTTGGCCTGCACCATGGCAGCCAGTTCCTTCGCATAGGAAGATTCGTCGGCATCGACATCTTTCTTCAGCTCTGCACTCTTCTTTTCAGCCTCGTCACTCGCCTTCTTCTCCGCCGCCTCATAGGCCTGCTTGGTCTGATCGGACTTGCCTTGGGCCGTTTGGAGAGCCGCAGCCAACTCTTTTTTCCGTTCCTCGACTTTAAACTCCAGCTTCATGCCGTGAAGACCGCGGACATAGCCGACGATGGCCCAAATTTCATCCTCAGACAGGGTGTACTTGAAGGTCGGCATGGTGGGAACGGCGAAATCATCGTCGCCGATCTTGTCGCCGCCAGGACTCGTATCCTTCATGTCGCGTGAGATGGTATTGAAAATGTCTTCGTCCTTGAAGGTCCCCATCTCTGACTTGTTCGACAGATCTTTGGGCTTCGGATCGGGCATTGAGGACCAATTAAAGCCCTCATTCTGGCGACCGTTCTCGCCGTGACAATGCATGCAGTAGTGGCTGTAGAGTTCATGGCCCTTTTGCTGCTGCTCGTTGGCACAGCCCCCGACAAGCATGGCCCAGACGCCAACCAGTCCACCCACTATTCCTAATACCTGTAGGCGAGCCGCCTTCATGCTGAATGCCCTTTCTTTAGCTTCCGGATCAGTACGAACTGAAATCCGAGAGCCAAGCCCACGGCGAGGAGCGCATAGTAATAGCCGGAATAATCCGGCGGTGCCTCTGCGCGGAAATACCACCAGGAGGAGACCGCCTTTTGCGATCCCTTCTCCTTCAGTTCGCCGCTTGCGTCCTTCTTACCATCCCAGACGGCGAAAGAGATATTGATGAATCCACCTTTTGCGATCTGCGTATCTTCGTCCGGATGCTCGGTGGCGAGTGGCCTCGTAAAGACCACCTTCCATGTCCCGTTGGCGTAGACGCCTTTGGCTTTCACGTCCTGGTGCGTCTGTACTTTTAGTGTGCCAAAACCCTTGGCATTCATGTCCACGCCTTTGCCGTCTTTGTTCTTCCAAAACCAGATATTGACCGGGCCGCCTTCCACCTGCGCCATCGGCTGGCCATGCGCAAAATGGGCTTTCTTGTCACCCACCATGAATTCAATCGCAGCTGAATCGTCCGGATCTTCCGTCGGATCGACGTACTCTAAGAGAATGGCGACGTTGGTCCCGTCATGCAAGGCACGCACGTTCAGATCTCTGACCGTAGCTTCCAGAATGCGGTTCGGCCAATGTACTTGCGGCGACATCGGGAATCGCGCCAGGGTCGCACTGCTCCACACCGCAGCATTCGGGTCATCGGCCGGCAGGGTCCCCTTCACCATCGGAGCGCTGACCGAGACGCTTTGCAAGGTTGAATCTGGTTGAGCAGTGACCGCGACCTTTTCCTCAGCTGAGACAGGCTGCACAGTCAGCAACCCCATGGCTAGCCATACACCGACAACGACATTCGGGACGATGTGCTTCTGTCTCTGTGTCATAAGTTCCGTCCTCTCTCTACTCCCGTCTCAGAGGGTGAGGCTATGAGCCTTCCACTGCGCGCTTTCACCGAGCACCTTCAACCGGTGCGGTGCGCGAGCACAGAAGGCATACAAGCCTACCTTCGTCTACTCCCAGGTCCTTGGTGCTTGATGTGCTCCGTCGTACTCGCCCATGATGATTTTCCAGATCCATTCGTCAGGAAGCTCGACTTCCCAGCGAGGCATCGCGGACTTCCATGGCATCCCTTCGATCGGGAGGCCGACACCGCCCTTCTTGATGCGCCAGAAAAGATAGCTTTCCTGGAGCATGGCGATCGTCGTGGGATCGGAGAAGTTGGCAGGGGGAGGATTGAATCCCCTGGCTGCCGGACCCTTTCCATCGAAGTTTCCGCCGTGGCAAGGAGAACAAAATGCGGCGTAGAAGCCCTTCCCCTGCTGAATGGCGTCTGGTGTCTTGGAAACTGGATTCGACAAGCCTGTATATTCACCTGGCGGTGCCGGGTGAATCGTCCGGTTTTCTGATGGCGGCTGGTCGCTGGTCGCCGTGCTGTTATAGGTCTGCCAGCCGACGATCAAGGGGAACAGCAACAGGACGGCGTATCTCAAGACTTGCAGGCCCCCGATATTCTCTCCCGTGAGGAACCGTTGGATCGGGCTCCAGAAGGCATCCTTGGACTCTCCGCTCAACGTAGCGAAAATTACAATCCCAGACGTGGTCAGCATCAGGTACAGAAAAATCAGACTGGATGGCAACGGCGCCGAACCAGGGATATTGGGCACGACAAACTTCAAGATCGCATAGACGATCCCGATCAGGATGACTGGCTTAAGCAACGAGCCCCCCATACGTTCCTCCTCAGTAGGCTTGCGCAACGGCTACTGGTTCTAACTGGGCTGCCTTCACGGGAGCGGCAGGCGCCTGGCCCGGCACTTCCAGTTCCGACACATTGACAGAAATCGGTTCCCCGCTCATCTGCTGTAGGAATGCGATGACCGAAAGAATCTCATTCTTGGACAACCCGATAGGATTCTTGTTGATGTAAGGCATCCGGGCCGGATACTCCTTGGGCGCACCTTCATGCCGATAGTCGAGATAGATATAGGCCTGCGGCTGCGTCAAACTTTCAAAAATAAACTCGCGGCTCAGCTTGGCTCCGATTCCCTTCAAGTCCGGGCAACGGGCCGATTCACTGGGGCCGATCGTATGGCAGAGCGCACATTGCCCCTTGCTGAAGAATATCTTCTGACCGATGGTCGCCATGTCGGTCGGGGTTTTCACCGTGGCGATATCAAACTTCTCTTCGACGGGCGGCAAGGAGGCCATCTGCGGCACCGACAACGCAACGAGCGTAAAGAGCCCAAGGACAATCGCGACAAATCCGATGACCCGAACGAACTGGGCCCGTACGAAGAGGAGGATCAGAGCCCCGCATCCCACGACCGTGAGACCAATCAACTGCAATTTAACAACTTCGCTCATAAGACTCCTCTTGCGAAATCGATCGCCTTAGCCGTGCGACGCCTTCGCCTTATCGCTCATCGTGGCCACCCAGAATATAAAGGCGACAATCATACAGAAAATAAATGTGTTCAACGCCATGATCGCTGCAGCATAGCCGAGCGCTGGTGAAAACGCGTATTGCGACGAATCCCGGAGCACGCCATAGACATGCCAATGGACACGAGAGGACGACCGTGCGTAACCCATCAGCGTCATGAGGAGGATGACCATGATCGCGTTAAGGACGAGGGCGTAACCGGCACGGGGCGGCATCTTACCCCAGACCATTTCCGTCGTGGTCTTTGCACTTTTCAGCAGCAAGGCTGTCAGCGGAGTGATCGTCAACATGACAAAAATCACGATCAACACCTGTGACGTCGAGAAGTAATTGATGCGAATGATAGCGGGAACGAAATACCCCCACACTCCGAGGACGATCACCGCGATCGCCGCGAGGACAAGGACGCCACCCATGATCGATCTGGCGACCTTGGCCCAGGTTGCCGTTTCCTGCTTGCCGGCCCGCCAATACATGATGAAGCTCATGAACGTGACGAGAATCATCAAATTCGAAACGGTCATTTTCGCCGACATGACGCCGAAGACCCCAAGGAGCGGATGGTGGGTCCCTCCCATCTTTCTCGCTTCTTCCAAACTCGCGACGAGCGAGTGGGGCGTCATCCAGACACCGAGACAGAGCAGCAGAATAATCAACATCGACAACATCGGCTTCCGGTATTTCATTTCAGAGCCGGGGATGCGATAGGTGATCCCAAGCCAGAAATAATAATTCGATCCGAGAAAGAGCACCCCGATAAGCATGGCTTGCAGAATGAACAGCCACGATAGGAAGCCACCCATAAGCGTGATGCCCATCTGCTGGTTGTACTGGTAAATTTCACGCATGAGCCAGTAGCCGGCGAAGGGGAGCGGCAAGAGACCAAACACTCCTATGAAGTTCCCGACATAGCCCATCCAGTCGTAGTGGTCGCGTTCCTCCGCGTTCCTAGCAGACAAATAGCGAATCCCCGCGTAGGCGCCGCAGATATAGCCACCGAGTACCACATTCGCAATCAGACGGTGAATGTTCACCGGCCACCAGGTTGGATTCCATGTCGCGGCCCAAGCCCGTGCGATATCCGAGCCCTCGGCGAGCACGACCGGACTGGCCTGGAAGGTCGCCCAGGAGTTCGGCACGATCATGATGAAGAACGCGAAGAAGTTGAGCATGAAGCCGAGAAAAATATGAAACGTCTTCTTGCCGCCATCTTGCATCGTATCCCAGCCATACCAATAGAGGTACAGCGTCGCGGTCTCGACTAAGAAGAGGAGACAATAGACGATAAAAGACGGGAAGAAGATATCGGTTAGGTAGTTCATCAATTTGGGATAGAACGAAATCAGCAGGAACAAAAGGATGCCGCCGAAGAGCGCCGTCGTGGCATAGGCGGAAGTCAGGAGCTTGGTAAATTCCTTGGCTAATTTGTCGTAGCGCTTTTCGCCTGTCTTCCAGGCAACGACTTCACACAACCAGGCGAAGATCGGCACACCCAGCACAAATCCTGCGAGCAGCAAATGGAGCTGCGCGACAACCCAGACGAGGTTGCGGCTGCCGATGTAAGGAATGTCACGATACTCGGTCGCGGCTGCCGGTGCGACATCTGCCCCAAAGGCCAACGCGGGAAGGCTGAGGAGGCCCACTGCCCACAACAGCCCCGAGAGCATCCCCCCATGACCGCAACCGGCCTTGAGAAGTCTCCGAATCCATCCACCCTGTTGTCGCATGGCCCTCACCTCATCATCTCCCACGTTACGGTTTCTTGGCAGCAGGCGGAGCCGGTGCAGTTGCTGCAGGCGCTTTCACTGCATCTTTGCCTGCCTTGCCCTTGCCCTTATCGTTTTCCGCTTCGGCTTCTGCCTTTTGTTTTTCCAGCGCCTCGACTTGCACAGCGAGCTGCGCGAGCATCTTCTCGTCTTTATTGAGTGTATCCAGCGGTTTGAACGCAGGTGCTGCCTTCACATCCGGCTTCTTACAACAGTCGTGTGGGTGCGGCGTGAACACCGGGAGGGAGGACCAGAACAGGAGCGACAATACGACCGCCCCACCGGTCAATGCGGTCAGCATCAATCCTTGATCGGCCGGCACCCGCATCAGATCCCAACGGGTAATCAGCCCTTGATAACTCTCTGTCGTATGAGGTGCTGACTCCACCGTGCCACGGATCACCCGTCCCACGAGCGAGAGACCGATGACTAACAACAACAGAAGCACCCCTACGGCCACAGTGCCCCAGAGGGTCAGCTCAATGCTGATCCGCTCCGCAACAGGAACGAACTTTAGAAAATCCATCTCGAACATCGAATGGACGCCAGAGATGGCAGCTTGAGTGGTCGCACTGACAGTCACCCAGAGGATCGGCAAAAAGACGGCTCCGACCACTGCGCACTTCCACCAAAGCGTTAGTCCCAACCCATCTTGAGGTTCGCGCCGCAACCGCTCAAGGAAAAATGTTCGTCCCACAACCCCGAGCGCCCAGATGTCGATTGGAATCGACAACAAGAACAGCAACGCGATGCCGGCACCTTCACCAATGTGCGACTCCAACCCCAGGACGATCGTTGGAAGAGCAAACACAGTGACCGGACTTGTCAGGAGCATTAAAAACGCGAGACCTATTCTGGTTTCAAAATGCACCATCCCGAGCGACAGAAAGAGCAAGACAAAGGCAAGCTTGATCGGCAAGCCGGTCCAGAAGGCGGGCCAGAGAATGCCGAGACCGAGCTGAGTGGGGGACATTGATTCGCGTTCGTTGCTCATAGCAATCAGAGTCCGTTCTGCGAGATCGCCACTAGTCCAAAAACTCCCGATTGATAATGGCAGAGATCGTGAAAATCAGGATTGCAGCCATGACCACCACCCATCCGATAAGAGCGATGGGGCGCTTGAAAATATTCCGCTCGGGGTCACGGTCGATGAAGGGCAACGCAGCCAGCAAGGCCATAAAGGCACCCGGCAATACCATCGCACCGAGAAGCTGTCCAAACTCGCCGGAGAACATCTTCAGACGCAGCAACTGGAATAAGAATAAAAAGTACCACTCCGGTTCCGGGTGGTAATCCCCCGGGTCGGGCGTCGCCTCTTCCAACAAGACCACCGGCTCCCAGAAGGCCAACGCACAGATGCAAGCGAAGACCGCCGCCATCCCGACGATGTCCTTCCAAATCTGCCGCGGGAAAAAATAGTCGGTCTTCGCCTTCAGCTCTTCCGGTGTATCGCGGAATGGACCAGCCGGTCCGGCGGATCTAAAGAGGAAGAGATGCAAACCAGCCAACCCCATCAGGGCTGCAGGAAGCACCATCACGTGAATGACAAAGAACCGACTCAGCGTCATTTGCCCGGGGGTCGCACCTCCCTTGAGGAATCGCGCCATAAAGTCGCCAAGCAACGGCGTCTTATCGAGAATCTCGACGCCGACGGTCGTGGCCCAATAGGCCCGCTGGTCCCACGGGAGCAAATAGCCCGTGAAGCCGAATCCCATGACGATACCGAAGAGCGCCAACCCGACCAGCCAGATGAGTTCACGCGGCTTCTTATAGGCGCCCCAGAGAAAAACTTGGGACATATGCGCAAAAACGCAGACCACCATGGCCGTGGAGCCCCAGAAATGGTAACTCAATAGGAACCAGCCGTAGTCGATGTCATGAAGGATGTATTGGGTACTGGCGTAGGCATGGTCCGCGGTGGGCACATAGTAGAACATCAGCAAAACGCCCGTGACCGCCTGCATGATGAAGATAAACAAAAGGACTGATCCAAAGACGTAGGCCCAGCGAGAGCCGCCAGGAACCGGCTCATTGAGCATCTTGGCTGCAAGCAGCTTCAGCCCAACTCGCTCATCGACAAAGTCGACGACTTTTTCGATGACCGTTGCCTGTGTACTGGTAGAAGGAGTGTGGCTCATCTAGACGATCCGCGTTTGGGACTTTGTCCCGGCTTTGAATTCCATATCGATAATTTGCACCTCGCCACTCGCAGACACCTGAATCGGCAGCGGGTCAAGGGGGCGCGGAGCGGGGCCATCCAGCACCTTGCCGGACGCATCATAGATACTCAGGTGGCATGGGCAGAGAAAGACCTGCCCGAGCACCTTGTGTTTTCGCCATTTAAATCCGCACCCAAGGTGGGGACATTTACCTGAAAATGCGACGTAGGGCACGTCCTTCTTATTGGTCCAAATGGTTTTCCCGGTGGCATCCCGGAATTCCATATCTTTCCCTTGATACACCTTTTCAAGCACCGCGGGAGTCGCCTTTAAGAGCCACACGTTCTTCTCGATCTCAGTTTCAGGCAGATAGGCCTCTTGGACCTTGCGCTTGAACTTGAACTGGGTCCCGGCGTCGTCCGCCTTGATCTTCCCGATGTTGCCGATCTTCAGCCATCCGTTGTCGAACGGGGCATACATCGGCTTCATCAAGTACTTCAGCACGGGGAAGGCCAGCGGCAATCCGATAAACAGCCCGATCACGTGGGTCAAGTTTGCAAAAAACGTCCTCCGCTTGACGTTCCGCTCCAACTCAGGGAGCGGCACCAGGACTTCGCCCGGCGTGACATGAAGATGGTCCTCAATATGCGGGATCTCCACCTCATGCAGCGTGACATAGTCGTCACGTTTGAAAGGCGGCAAGGCCATGACTTCGGACGAGGACGACCGCAGTTGCACCAGATCGTCCGTCACGGTCTGCACCGCACCCATCGACACTTGCCGTTCACCCGCGCCGTTCACCGACACGACGAGATGGCTGATCTCATGGGACAGCGGGTCCATGATGACCTTGGTCACTTCTCCGACTTCTTGATCCGCACAGCGGACTTTCGATTTTAGTTTAGGCTGCATGCTACTTCTTCTTAATCGGCTTTGGCGTGTTCACCGATGTATTTTTGAATGTACCCAGCCAGGAGGCGAGCGCCACAACGTCGCTTTCCTCCATGAGGTCCTTATACTTGTCCGGCATCTTCTTCTTTTCGTATTCTTTCTCAAATCCCTCGGCCATCCAGCTTTTTGGATCTAATATCTTCTGCTTGATGTCGTCCGGCGTGAGCAAGTTACCGATGTTATCGAGTTCAGGCCCTCGCTTCTTCCCGCCTTCGCCCTTCAACTTGTGGCAGTTGTAGCACTCTTGCAGCTGCCACTGCTCTTCACCCAGCTTCATAAAATCTCCGGTTGCCGCGCCAGTCGTTGCCGAGGGAACACCAGCTGACTGGTCTTTCGTCGCCTGGTCTCCGCCCAATGCCTTGAGCCGCACCGCTAAGGCTTTCGCCTGCTCATCGAGGGCCTTCGCACGCACAATCAACTCCTCAGCTTTCCCCTGTTCAGTCGCGGCCCGTTTGGGCTTCAGGATCTTGTCGATCTTCCCCTTCTCATCTTCCGGATCGTACTGCGGCCACATCGAGGCACCGGAAATGTACACCGTGCAGAGCACGATGTAGAATGCCACTAAGACGATCACCGACTTTATCCCGCTCATCGGCAGAAGCGCCGGTGCGTCCAGCACCATAAAGACGACCGCTCCCAGCATCGCATAGGCGAAGAACATCATCTGAAAGATGACGGGAAACTCGAGCGCTCTCGTCACACCGACAAGCGCGCCACCTACCACTAAACCAATCATCAGCTTCTTAATCACATTCCCCATACAGATCCTCTTTCCTTCAGTAGGCGTTCCGCATCCTGCTTACTTGGCCCCGGCCGGAACAGTACTGCCTTCAGGTGCGTGCCCCTTCGAATCGGAAGGCCGAAGGGTCACGAGAATAGCGAAACTTACGACTGCGTAAAAGACAACGGTAATCCCGGTAATCCACCAGGCGGAATACGACAGCGTCGGCGTGAAGGACTCCGCGGTGAAGTCGGGCAACAAATTATAGGTGTGGTAGTACTTCCGCAGCAGCGAGCGGACGGCACCCATCAAGCCCATCGTCCAAATTGCGCTGAAGGCCAGGAAGATCAGCACGAACTGGGAGATAAAATCGATTTTGCCCCAGACAATCGTGCCCTGGCTGATAGCCCGGTTATAAATGACGTAATTGACGACTGTCACGAACACCAACGTGAACGCCGCCGAATTCTTGGCCGGCATCAACGCTAGGAAGTTCCAATCTGACGGCAGCTCCAACTCCGCCACCAGCTTGGCACCAGTGGGCACGAAGCCATGGGGAGTGAGCCAGATAGCATCGCCCACGACGACCATTAAGAAGCCTACTTTAATGACGGTCCTCGCAGAAACAGTCAGCGGGATGAAGCGACCAATGGTGAACGGCGCCAGGATCAACGGCAGGAGAAACGCCAGCGACATTGGGTCAGGAACCGGATAGTCCGTCATCACCTTGGTCATCACCAGGGGGAGCAACACCATCACGATGGGAGCCAGGATCGTCATCCGAACCTTTTCGACCCCCTCAATGCGTTTCATGCTGAGCCAGATGTAATAGTTACTGGCCAGAAAGATAAGACCGATCATCGCGCCCTGCATTTCGAAGAACATCGAGAGCTGGTCGGCCATCATGTACGGGCAGATCGACGCATCGTAGTCGCACAGCTCATACGCCAACAGATAACCCATGAACGGGAGGAACAGCAACGCGCCCACGCCGATCAGATTGCCGACAAACCCCATCCAATCGTAGTACGCTCGTTCCTCATCCTTTTTCGCCCCCATAAACATATAGGCGGCGATCAGGCCTGCCACAAACCCGCCGAACGTCACGTTGCCGACGAGGCGATGGAGATTGAGCGGCATCCAGCTATAGTTGAAGATCTTGTCCCACAAGCTCGCGGTCGCGAGGAACTCTTGCGGCGAGATACCCTCGGCTTTCACCGGAGTATTCATAAACGAGGTCGGGCCGTCGATCACGAACAGCGTGATCGTGCCGATCAGGTTCAAGAGTACACCGAGGGCGATATGACGGGCCTTCTTCTCACCCTTCCAGGAGTCCCAGGTGTAGAAATACAAGTACAGCAAGATCGTCTCGCTGATGAACAGCAGCGGGTAGATCACCGCGAACAGCAGATAGAAATGATTGATAAGCCACGTCGTGAACTGCGGGTACGTTGCAAGGAGCACGAAAATAAAGAGGCCACCGGTGAGGGCGGTCATACTGTAGAGAATGACCGTCACTTTCGTGACCTCTTTCGCCAAGCGATCGTACCGAGGATCTTGCTTCCGATACCCCAACCATTCCGAGATCACGACAAAGATTGGAGCGCCGAGAATGAACCCGGCAAACAGAATGTGAAGCTGGGCGACGACCCATACCGCGGTCCGATTCCCCATATAGGGGAACTCCACGGGAGGCGCGCCAGGAGCCTGGGCATACGCCACGCCTCCGAACAACGTCAGAAGGGCACATGCCGCCACGAGACTGCGCTGCCACGTTTTCATGATGTTTCGCCGCCCCTCCTCACTAGAATGAAATCAGCTTACTTGCCCGCTGATGCCGGAGCAGCAGCAGGTGCCGCCGCGGGAGCCGCGGCCGGTGCTGCGGCTGCAGGAGCAGCCGAGACGCTTGCCGCATCAACCCATGACTTCTTGTCAGCGTCCCATCCCTTGCCAGCCAGACCGAAGTTCCGCTCATACAACACCAGCTTCCAGCGATCTTCGTCTGACAACTTGCTCTTCCACGCCTTCATCTTTGTATTGGGAACCCCTTCTGAAATCCGCCAGAACCACACGGAATCGGAGTAGAGGCTCATCCGCTCGCCTTTACGAAAGTCACGAGCTCCAGCCTTGACCGGCTTGCCATCCTTGCCATGGCAGCTGGCACAATTCACATCGGGGTTCGTGTCGCCGATGAAGAGCTTCCGTCCTTCTTCCAGCTTTGCCACATCACCCCACCAACCGGCCGGCATATGCTTGTCAGCATACTCTGCAGGAGCTGGCGGAGGCGGAACGACCGGCCCCTCTGCTTCCCCACCGCACGCCACCATGAAGAGCCCCATCCCCAACACAAGCGCCAGCTGCGTAACTTTGATCTGCTTCATAAACATCTCGTGCTCCTTTTTTCCCGACCACATCAATAACGTTCCACTTTCAAGCTCAGACGAAAAAAAACGCTTTCACCGGAGAGATAATCACCCCTGCAAAAGCGCCGATCCTAACGAATTCTGTGACGCCACACGCACTCCCTCCGCCACTTCAAACAACCGATCCAGCGAGGCGCACATCAGCCCCACAGACCGCTTCGGTTATTTCTTACGCTTACCCTGAGACTTCCCTCGTTTCTGTTCCTGTTTCCGCCATGAACGAATCAGTTTGACCCCGAAAAACCCACCGACTACTGCCGCCACGGTCCCCAACCCTAGGTAGGCCCACGGAGGAGCACTTCCCTTGTCGTGTGTGCAGCCGGTTCCAAAATTGACCTGGATTCTTCGCTCTGCCTCCAGATCCTTCGGGTCAAACGAGATTTTCTGTTGCTGCTGCTCTCCCCTGGCTTCAATCAGCAGTGGATCGCCAAGATTATCGTTATGAAGATGAAACGCCGCTTTGTAGTATCCGTCTTCATCGGTCTTGACAATCTGCCCGTAGGAGATCCTTGTATCCTTGACGAGAACGTCTATACTCGCGCTCCCTTTTCCATCTGTCCCGCACACAAACCCTTCGACCGTAAACCGATGGTCGGCTTCATGCGTCGCAGAAACGACCGAGGGGAGACCGCCCACCATTGCAAAGACTAGGATCCATTCCCGCCATCGCGACTCACTCTGTGCGATCTTTCTACGCCTCACGTGCTCTGAACTGACACATTTTTCCGTCGCCGAGCTCTTGTGTCCGCCTCACACAACAAAAAGCTTGGTCATCAATGAACCCAGCCATTTTGAGGCCGACCCTTTTAACATAGCCCCTACCATTTGTCAACGAATTGGCGGCCCAACTGGACAGAGAGACAAGCCACTTTCCATGCACTGGGAGAGGGCCATCCGCTATGAGCCTTTGTGGAAAAAATGCGGGGAAGAGATGCGATTGGCAGGCAGAGACCTTATAGAATTCCTCGTGCTTTTGCGTCGACTGCGACACGTTCCACTTCAACTCGTCGCTCCGAATCCTTCTTGGCGATCCAGTTCTCCCAGGATTTCCCCGTGGCTGTGTCCTCACCAGTGAAGGCGATGGCGGCAATCTGGTCATAGCGAATTTGTCGGGCGTGAGTACTGTCGGAAGGGAACAGCTCAAGATAGGAGTCGGAACTGTTGATCTGACGATTGAAGAGATACCCGCTGACAGATTCGCCAGATTTCAATGAAACCGTCACATCGCCGCGATAGTCGAACGCCAGCTCCACCGCTTCCGCTAGTTCGGCAAAAGAAGCCGGCTGAAATACACGGCCTTCGGGCGACCCCGCTACGCTCCCAGCGCTATGGTTCTTGGTATCGGTCATGAGAGAGGCCGTGATGCATCACGTGTGGCAAGAGAGAACATGAAATACACAGTTTTCATCGCGAGGTAGGGAGCATCGTCAACTTGACAGTCCGTCCAAACCCGGAAAGCGTTCCGAAGGTATCTTCGACTGCTGAGGCTTCATAGCCGCAATGCACCATGCAATCGGCGCATTTCTCATTTCGTCCTGTCCCGTAGTGATCCCACTCCGTGCTGTCCATCAGCTCACGGAACGTTTTCGCGTAGCCCTCTTGGAGTAAATAGCAGGGCTTCTGCCACCCAAAGACGTTATAGGTCGGATTGCCCCAGGGCGTACATTCGTACTCCCGCCGCCCCATCAAGAAGTCCAAGAACAGGGGTGACTGATTGAACCGCCACCCCTTCTTCGGACTCCCCAAAATACGGGAAAACAATTCTCTCGTACGCTCTCGCTTCAGAAAATGCTGTTGATCCGGCGCCTTATTATAGCTGTACCCTGGCGAAATCATCATCCCTTCGACGCCGAGCTCCATCATCGCATCGAAAAACTTGCGCACGCGCTCCGGATTGGCATCATCAAAGAGGGTCGTATTGGTCGTAACCCGGTGCCCTCGCTTCAGCGCCGCTTTGATCGCCTTCACCGCCACGTCATAGACACCGTCCCGACAGACCGCCAAATCATGCTCATCGCGAAGACCATCCATGTGGACGCTGAACGTGAGAAACTTTGAGGGCTGATACTCGTCGAGCTTTCGTTCCATCAAAATCGCATTGGTGCAGAGATAGACGTACCGCTCCTGTGCGACCAGCCCGCGAACAATCGCAGGCATCTCGGGATGGATCATCGGCTCGCCACCGGGAATGCTGACGATCGGAGCGCCACACTCCTCCGCCGCTGCCCAGCACTGCTCAGGCGTGAGTTGCTTATCCAGCACATGATCCGGATACTGGATCTTTCCGCAGCCAGCACAGGCCAAATTACAACGGAACAAGGGTTCCAACATTAACACGAGCGGATACCGCTTCACCCTGGTTAGCTTTTGGGTGAGCACGTACTTCGTGACAGTAAACATCTGGGAAAGTGGAACGGCCATTCCTCTCCCTCCTCCTACTTACTCTGTATCTGTATGATAAACGGCTGCGAACCGCAGCTGGACTTGCAAGCCAAAAACTTCGCAGATCCTAACACTCTCTCCTACAGTCGTCAATTTTCTCCGCGCGTTAACCCTGCCACATAACTCTCAGGGAACTCAATCGCCACCCTTTATTGAAGGAACAGCAGAGGCAGACGGCACGAGATTCACCGAGAGCATTGAAAAGTCCCCGCCCTCACATGATACAGGGGCCACGCAAGCGAGGTTTGGAGGCGCCGAGCGGGGTCGAACCGCTGCATCGCAGTTTTGCAGACTGCTCCCTTAACCACTTGGGTACGGCGCCCCGCGCGCATTATAGCGGGCCCTGTTCCTATATCTCAACTTACACTTTGAAGGGGATGACGAATGGACGGGGGCAGGTGAGTGATCAGCGGTTGGGCAGCACGGGGATTTCTTTCCCGAGCGTAGAAGGCTCATCAGACTGGGGGATCATCGGTTCCCATCCTTCGTTCGAATGGACCGCGACTTCCCCATTCCCTTCGGCTTCTTTTTCCTTGGCCATCTGCTCGACCTCTTGAATCAGCGTGTCCATCAACTCTTCGATCGGCACCTTTCGGACGAGCTTGCCCTTCTTGAACAGGATACCCTTGCCTTCTCCGCCGGCGATTCCGATATCCGCTTCCTTGCCCTCACCGATCCCATTCACGACACAGCCGAGGACCGACACATTGAGCGGGGCCTTGATATGGCCCAGCTTCTTTTCCAATTCGTTGGCCAGCCTCACCACATCGATCTCGACACGGCCGCACGTGGGACAAGCGATCACGTTGATCCCTCGGTGACGAAGTTCGAGCGATTTCAAGATCTCGAACCCCACCTTCACTTCCTCGACCGGATCAGCAGCCAGGGACACGCGCAAGGTGTCGCCGATTCCCTGCGAGAGCAGGTATCCGAGCCCCATGGTCGACTTGACGGCCCCCGTCATCAACGTTCCCGCCTCTGTAATGCCAATGTGCAAGGGATAGTCGGACTGGTGCGCGAACAACCAATAGGCATCGATCGCATGGTGCACATCCGACGCCTTCAGCGATACCTTCATGTTCGTGAAGCCAACGTCCTCTAACGCATGAACGGCATTGAGCGCTGATTCGGCCAAGGCTTCCGGTGACGGCCAGCCATACTTATCCAGCAACGGCCGCTCGAGTGAGCCGCCATTGACGCCGACGCGTAAAGGAACCCCTCGCTCGTTGACCGCCTTGATGACTTCTTCGACTTTCCACCAGGCCCCGATGTTGCCGGGATTGATCCGGACGCAGTCGACGACCTCGGCGGCTTTCAAGGCCAGCCGGTGGTCGAAATGAATATCCGCGATCAGCGGCACAGTCATCGCCGCTTTGATCTTGGTCAGCGCCGCCGCCGCCTCGTCGTCCGGCACGGCCACGCGGATGACTTCGCACCCTGCTGCCTCCAGTTGGCGAATTTGCTCGATCGTGGCTACGACATCGCGCGTATCGGTCGAACACATCGACTGCACGGACACGGGCGCGTCTCCGCCGATCTTGAGCTTGCCTACCGTGATCTGTCTGGTTTTCCGTCTGGTGATATGCATCGTGTCTCTTTGCTACTTACGTTTCACGCCTACCATTTTACGCGCGCTTCTTGGATCAACTCCCCTGCTCGTCTCCATGCGGCAGCCGATCGGCCGATGAAGCAAACGTGAGCTTCTCTCGTGAGGGAGCCGGCGTCTTACCAATCAATTCCTTCACGCTCTGATAAATGCCTTCCGCCGTCAACCCATACCGTTCACGCAGGAAGTCCTGCGGTCCTTGCTCGATGTACCAATCCGGCAACCCAAGGACCTTCGTCCTGACATCCGTCACGCCACCGTCAGACAGGGCTTCGAGGACAGCTGAGCCGAACCCGCCCATCTTACAGCCTTCTTCAACCGTCACCACATAGCGAACCTTCTTCGCCACCTCGACGATCAAGTCCTGATCCAGCGGCTTCACAAAACGCGCATTCACTACCGCTGTTGAAATACCTTCCTGCTCAAGCCGTTTCGCCGCCGCCACCGCATGCCAGACTGGCACACCGATCGCAATAATCGCGACATCCGTGCCTTCCTGCAGCAACTCGCCTTTCCCGATCGGCAAAGCCTTCGGCTCCTGATCCATCGTGACGCCCAGGGTCAGTCCGCGCGGATACCGCACCGAGGCAGGCCCGTCATGCAGAACGCAGGCTTTCATCATATGCTGTAACTCATTTTCATCCTTCGGTGCCATGACGACCATGTTCGGCATGTGGCGCAGGAACGCATAATCGAATGCCCCGTGGTGCGTCGTCCCGTCTTCCGCGACCAACCCGCCGCGATCGATGCAGAAGGTCACCGGCAGATTTTGCGTGGCGACATCGTGCACCACCTGGTCATACGCCCGCTGCAAAAAGGTTGAATACAGCGCCACCACCGGGCGGAGGCCCTGGGTCGCAAGACCAGCCGCAAATGTCACCGCGTGCTGCTCGGCAATGCCCACATCATAAATTCGGTCCGGGAACTCCTTCTCGAAAATATTCAGGCCGGTCCCTTCGCACATCGCAGCCGTGATCGCCACGATCCGCTTATCCGCTCGAGCCAGCTTCACCAATGATTCCATGGCAATCTGCGTATAGGACGGCCGCGCCGCTTTCTTCGCCGGCGCCCCGGTTTCCCGAACAAAGGGCGGACAGGCATGGAACCACACGGGATTCTTCACCGCTGGCTCATAGCCCAACCCTTTTTTCGTAATGACATGGAGCAGCACCGGCCCCTTCATCTTCAACACATTTTCCAATGTGGGCAGCAGATGCTCAAAGTTATGTCCGTCAATCGGCCCCGCATACCTGAACCCAAGCTCTTCAAAAAGCAGCCCCGGGAGGATCGCTCCCTTGGCCAACTCTTCGGCCCGGCGGGCCCACTTCTGCATGTCATGCCCAATGTGGGGAATCTTCCCCAACAGTTGCCCCGTTTCCTCCCGCATCTTGGTGTAAAACTCTCCGGTGAAGGTCCGGTTTAAATAGGAGGAAATGGCTCCGACGTTCTTCGAGATGGACATTTGGTTGTCGTTCAGAATGACCAGGAAATCTTTCCCCAGCCCTCCGGCATGGTGCAGACCCTCCAGCGTCATGCCGGCGGTCATGGCCCCATCCCCTACAACACAGACCACTTTATGTTTCTGCGCCAATTGCTCACGGGCAGCAACCAGCCCAAAGGCTGCGGAGACGCCGGTGCCCGCATGGCCCGCGTTGAATGTATCGTAGGCACTCTCCTCGCGTTTGGTGAAGCCGCTCATTCCCCCGTACTGTCGGAGCGTGTGAAACTGTTCCCGACGCCCGGTGAGTAGTTTATGTGCATAGGCTTGATTGCTCGTGTCCCATACGATCTTATCCTTGGGGGCATTGAGCAGGTAGTGCAATGCCACCGTGAGTTCAATCACTCCGAGGTTCGAGGCCAGGTGACCTCCGACATTGGAGACCACGCCGATAATCTGTTCCCGCAGTTCCTGACACAGGGCAGGAAACTGCGCCGGTGATAGCCGTTTCAGATCAGCCGGGCTTTGAATGGTCTTCAAGATCGACATAGCAGATGCTCCTTTGCGTGAATGCATGGGCCTGTAATAACGAGCTGGGCTCAAATAAGCGCTGGCGAAGCAACGTGGCAGCTTAAACTCTAAGACGGATGGATTTTCACATGGAAGCCCCATGTTGTCAAGCGGTTAGCCAGCTTCAGAACCGAATATCCCGCATCCATCATGATGCGAAGCGATAGTTCAATAACGTCGAGAACGTGACGTATGCTGCGCGCCCGGTGAATGAAATCGAGATTTTCTGTCCTGTAGCCTTGCCACAAGAGATGTTGCGTGAGACGGTAGCTGAGCCCCACCGCCAATTCCAGCCACCCTTCTTCACCGTGGCGGCACGATCCCCTGGCGTACTGAAGACCAGTTGCTGGATCGGTTGGAATTTCTTACAGGGTACGGGCCGAATCCCTCGGCCTTGAGGACGATGGTTGGATGCAGACAAAGAAGAGGGGTCCGACGAGCAGTACCCGATCGAATCTCGCGCGGCCCTTCTTGATGCATTGCGACAGCAGATCAATAAGGGAAGTCGAGCCCCGCAAAGACCGCACCCCCCTCCCGGCTATAGCCGTAGTCGACGCGGCCGATGACGTTGGGCCGAACGATTCCACGGAATCCAACACCCGGAGTCATGCGGTAGTCCTTAAAGCTGACGTTCTTGAAGTCATTGAACACCTGTCCGGTATCCAAGAATGGCGCGATCTCGAAGTCCGCGATGACGCCCGCAACTTTTGTACGTGCCAGATGAATTCGCTCCTCGATGCTGAGCGACACGAGATTCAGATCGATAAAGCGATCGACGCCGAATCCGCGCAAATTATTTTGCCCCCCCAATGAACTTTGCTCGAAGAATGGCACTTGCTTCCCAATCGTCGCCTGAAGGTCCGCCCGCACGACGAGAATGGCGCGCTTTGATTCACTCGGGAACAGCTTCTTGACCTCCAGTTCATAGCGGGAGTAGACGGGATGATCGCCGTTGCTGAAATTCTGATTCACCTCCGCATAGGCCGTCACGGCCATCCCATCGGTCGGCGACACGAGATTGTTGCGCGTATCGTAATAAAACGTCGCCCGGTTCCCGAGAATGAATGTCTCCCCTTCCACCCCGGGCACCGCAGGGAAGACGTCGACGGTATAGGGGAGAGCGGTCGCGCCTTTCTGTAGATGCACGGCGCGGAACCGCTGGCCAATGGCAATCTGGGTGACTTCGTTCGCGTAGACCCCGAATCGCCAGTTCGCCCGTCCCTCAACCGCCGTGTAGTTGGTTTCGTCAGACTGCAGCGTCGTTTCCCCTAAGCCATAAAACCGTGACGTGGCATTCTTGAAATACGAGGCGCCAAAATTCAACGAGTAGCGTCCCTGACTGAATGCCGGATCGGCGTAACTGAGTACCACTTTGCGTTCGATCCGTTCCGCGTACGATGCGATGAACCGAATTTCCCGACCCC
>Ga0315278_10001232_pt1 | contig 22295 bp, 27 predicted proteins | sample YL17G06_0_MG_FD_203880 | JGI IMG/M metagenome (GOLD analysis project Ga0315278, IMG submission 203880) | Sediment microbial communities from Yellowstone Lake, YNP, Wyoming, USA - YL17G06_0 | ecosystem: Environmental > Aquatic > Freshwater > Lake > Sediment | place: USA: Wyoming | collected... | reverse complement strand
CCATCACCCCGGGCATCTCTGCAATCTTTTTAACTATCTTTTCTGCATCAAACCCTGTGGGTGTCATTTCAAGAAAAATCGTAAGCGCTTCCTTTACTACCCTGATTCCTCCGAATAAGATAATGACTCCGATAAGGATGCTCGCCACAGGGTCGGCATACGGCCATCCTGTATAAAAGATTATGACGCCCGATATGATGACTCCAACAGACGACAGGGTATCTCCAAGCACATGGAGCCATGCGCTTTTAATGTTCAGGTCTTTATGGCTATGACCAAGAATCAAGGCTATGAGGATATTGCCGGTTAATCCAATTCCGGCAATAATAAGCATTGTGGTGGTGTGGATTTGCGGCGGTGAAAGAAACCGATGATATGATTCGTAGAATATGAACAGGGCGATTACGATGAGGCTTACCGCATTGATGACTGCTGCAAGAAGGCCGATTCTCTGATAGCCAAAGGTTGCCCTGTGGTCTGAGGGTTTCCTGCCAATACGCATAGCGATCATGCTCAGCCCGAGCGCAAAGACATCGGTGAGCATATGACCTGCGTCACTTAAAAGCGCAAGGCTTTTGCTGACTATCCCGCCGATAACCTCAGCGAATAAGATCAGAAGCGTGAGTGTAAAACTCAGGAGCAGGCGTTTTTCCAGAGTCATCTTCATCGTAACCCTGCCTGTATCAAAATATGGACTTTCCAGCAATACATATTCACGACATCCTGCCTTTCAATATTCTCACCGATAATCCGAGGAATACAAGACTATAACCCAGAAGAATAATCAGACTTAATAAAGGATGCACAATTTGAGGCTCATAGCCGAAAGACACTTTTATACTGTCAATACTGTAGGTGAGGGGCATCAGATACGCTATCGGTTTTATCATAGAAGGCAGGCTGTGTACGGGAATAAAGACGCCGCTCAGAAAGATCATGGGGAAGCGGAAGAGATTTGCGAGTGTCTGAGCCTCAAAAACCTGCTTCACCGAAACCGAAACAAACGCCCCGAGAGCTGAGAAGGTGAATGACGAAATAACAACAGAAGACAAAAACAACAGGGGGTTTTCGATATGGAACGGAAATAGAATAATAAGTCCCAGGAGAAATACTATGGTAACAGTCATGCCGAAACATGCCCCTCCGGAGATTTTTCCCGCCAAAATAGTCGTTACAGACACGGGATACAGCATCAGTCTTTCTAACGCTCCGGTCATCCTCTCAAAGGTTATGACTATTGCCTCCATAGAAGTTGTACTGAACAAGATGCTGAGGGCTAAAAGTCCCGGTATCAAATTTGCAAACTCCATAGGGCTTCTGAGATAAAATGCCAGAATGAACACGAGCGGGAAGAGAATCCCCCAGCTTATGTTGGGTGGTTTAAAGTAATATGCTTTCATATCCTTCAGTGCTATAAAGAAAGCGCTTCGCATCGCATCCTTCATTTGCCGCCGCCTTTTTCCTGAATCATTGTTTCCCGCTTAAGTCCTGTAATCTCTACAAAGGCATCTTCAAGAGACGGCAACACGGTGTTTATAGATTCTATATTTACATTTGTCCCCTTTGTGAAGGCAGAGAATTCCGACAGAAATGCATCAAGATCCTCTATAAAAAATCTGCACATCTCCTCTCTTGTCTCATATTTCATTACTGTGGTCATCTTTAAAAACTCTTTTTCAATGGCCGGAGAATACGGACTGATTTTGACGTCTACGGCTTTTTCAGTGCTGACAGATTTTTTTAATGCCCTGGGAGTGTCAATGGTAATGATTTTACCTTTTACGATAATGGCGATCCTGTCACAAAGTCTGTCAGCCTCTTCAATATAATGTGTGGTAAGAAGTATTGTTATCCCTCTTTCTTTCAGTCTTTGGATAATTTCTCTCAATGCCCGTGCGCTCATGACATCAAGGCCGGTTGTCGGTTCATCAAGAAACAATACCGGCGGGTCATGAATAAGAGAGGCTGCTACAGTAAGTTTTCGCTTCATGCCACTTGATAATTTGCCAAAAGGCGCATTACGCTTTTCTTCAAGACCGAATAATTTCAGTAAGTCATCAGATTTCGATTGCAGCTCTTTTGTGCTGATTCCATAGAGTCTTCCTGCAAAAAGCAGATTTTCAAAACAGCTAAGTTCAGGATATAGATTTGATGTTTCGGGAACCACACCGATACATTTCTTGACCTTCACTGTGTCTTTTACAATATCTGAACCCATTATATGAACAGACCCCGACGACGGCTTTGATAACCCTGATAAAATCTTTATCGTTGTTGTTTTGCCTGCTCCATTCGGTCCGAGAAGACCAAAGACCTCACCTTTCCTTATCGAAAAACTGATTCCGTCAAGGGCAGGAAACGTGTTGTATGATTTCCTCAGTTCTTTTACTATGACCACATCATCAATGCTCAGTGCTTTTACCATATCTTCAACCATATAGTAAGGGTCTCAAAATTGAATTTACATGAATCAGAAAATCTCCCCTTGCCCCTCTTTGCCAAAGAGGGGTTCAAAACCTCCCTTTGGCAAAGGGAGGTCAGGAGGGATTTTATAAATAATGTTGTTTCTATTATGAGACTTTTAATAATACTCAGGCCTTTTGCATTGCCAGGCAATCTTCCCGCCAAAGACAGTTTATCTGGCCGCATATATTCACGTGTTCTGTCCCAAAACAGTCTGTATTTCCTTCTGCTCTCTGAATCGACCTTATAATATCTGTCTTGCTCATTTTGCTGCCGGCTTTAAGACCTCTCTCTTTTGCAATATTTCTTACTTCCTGCATCTTCATGTCATTCACCTTCTCTTTGTAATCAGCCATGCAACGGCTTAAAGCAGGTTTTTTTACATAGGCATTACTCAACCGTAACGGTCTTTGTTTCCTCAAAAAATAAGAACTGATTTTTTTCTGGAATACCTTTTTTAGGGTCGCCACCGTAAGGCAGATACCAGAGCTTTACTTCAACATTCATTTCTTTAGCCTTCATCTCTATAATCTTGCCATCTTTCTCTTCGAATGGGAATTTGATAGAGAAGGACTCCACCTTTGTTTGTCCAGGTTGAAGGCTTGTGTCGGCCAGCATGCCCGACTTCCTGAACGGACTGTAGACCATTTTGTCGCCCCTGCCATAAGCAGAAGACTGCGGCATGTATATCCTCTGCTCTGCAAATACCTCCTTGCCATCTTTTGTTTTAGCAGTCACCTCCAGGACCACTCTGTTCTGGGATGGTCAGCCATCAGGAATTCTGTGTCCTGCATTGTTCGTCATCTTGACCGTTAACACAGCGTTTGGAACAGAATATCCTGCCTTTGGAAGAAAATAATATCCCCTTGCATCAACTTCAACGCGCACAGCATTTTTTGCCTGATCAGGGTCCCTGTAAGAAAACATGGAGTGGCCGTTTTTCATATGACATTCCTGGCATGTTTTGGAGCCGCCGGAGGGTATGTAGGCATGCAGATAACTTCCATAAAGAGTGGCGCACTGCGAAGGATTCGGCAGTTCGAAATTTGGCCCGAGTCCATGACACTGTCCGCAGAGAATAGACTCTTTCATTACAGGGCTTTTCTTGATGTTCTTGAAATTTACATCAGCATGAGAGCCTTCTTTATTGCCATAGAGAACATCGCTCTGAACTTCACCGTCAACCCATTTATGAATAATAGCCTTGCTGTTATGGCATATCAGGCAATTTATGCCGACCTTTTTCAATGTTTCTATGGCAGCTTCATTCCCTGCGGCGCCCTCAATAGCTGACTTTGCAATCTGCTGAGCAACCTCATCCGATGCATCCTTTATCTGGGGGAGATGACATTTCAGGCAAACTATCATGTGTTCCACCTTTATATCTTTGATGTCTTTTACGCCGGACTTAGTCCATTCCTTCATCATCCCGTCTTTTACTGCACCTGCTATACTCGACATCGTGCCGAGTGAACCAACAAGAGAGGTTGCGTGATAGGATTGAGACCACTCCTCAAAAATCTTTGCATGACATGTTTTACAGGAAGACACGTCGTACATCTTTGAAAGTTCATCAATAGTCTTTGCCTTCTCTGCTGTAAATGCTATTGCAGGCGATAAAAGAAAAACCATAATCAGAACCAACTTCAAACATCTGAACAAAACCCAGATCATTCCTGTTGAAAACAATTGTTTGCCTTTCTTCATTCGAGTAGTTACCTTATTTTGCAAGCTCGATAAAAAGTCTCATTTTATTAAATCCCAGATCATCTTCACCGCTATAATATAGAGTATCAAACCTATTGCTATTTTTACCTGTTTACCGCTCAATTTCTTTTTCATCAGATACGCCCCAAACAGGGCGCCTGCAACCGATCCAATTGCACAGAAAGCCAATAGTTTCATATCAATATTCCCGAGGGAGGCATGACCTAAAAATCCTGAGAACGAAGAGAATATCACGATAAAAGCTGTTGTAGCCGCTGCCTTTTTTGGATTAAACCCGAGCCAAACCAAAACCGGAACGATAAAGTTTCCTCCTCCCACGCCTAAAAGTCCGCCAAGATACCCTGCAAAGGAACCTACACCGATCCCATAGCCAATAAGCTTTTTTGTATCTGTTTCAACTTCCCGTTCTTTCGCCTTATAAAACAACATCATGGAACCGGCAAAGACTAAGAAACCTACAAACATCCACAACAGCACAGCTTTTGGCAGATGCTCGGCTGTTCTTGCGCCCAGCGGGGAGAGTATTGATGCAACAATCAAGATCGGCAATGCGGTCTTGAAGACAATCAGTTTTTCCCTTGCATAACTTATCGAGGCAAAAACCATCGCAACTGCGTTGAGAAGCAGGGCGGTTGACATGGCAGTCAGCAGCGGAATCCCCAAAGCCAGGAATATAGGTATTAATATAAATGCGGCACCAACTCCTGCGATGGTAAGAACAGTCGTGAAAACAAAAACGAGTACCGCTGCCAAAATAAGAGTTACCATGTTATCCCCTGTTAGTTCCTCTATCTGTCATAGCCCGAGCACGGTATGCAGACATGTTTATCGCCCGCCACGCGCAGGTATGCATGTGCCGTCAACTCGCCGCAGGCATCGCAGGGCTTAAACCCCATTACTTCGGGAAACCATTCACACTTGCACGTGACTACCTCGCCGAGGGTTAGCACATCAGATTCCGGCGCATCCCAGATCAGATTCACCAGTTCCATCTGCTCTTCGATTGGTATTTCGTCGGGCTGGACACCCATGCCACGTTTCTGCATAAAAACGGATTTAGCAATCTGCTTTTGCAGCGTCGGCTTATAGCTCACGCGAATGGAGCGGTTGGTAGCTTTGTCAATTAGGGTAAAAGCGAGCTTGCCATAGGGTTGCTTGCGGATATTACCCTTGCCCAAGGTGCAGCCGGTAGCATATTGCACACCATCGCCAAAGCACATCCCGCCATGGTCTTCGCCTATCTCGACGATGCCGTAAAGCTGTGAACCACCGGATCGTTTCACTTCCAGCACTCGTAACGCTGCCAGCCCTGCGCGAACGCCCGCCACACTGGCCCAACACTTATGTCCATGAAACTTAAGCGCTTCAAGAAGTACCTGTTTGTCTTCCATAAGATCCTCCTATTTCTTCTCATATTTTTCTTTGTTGTTATTCAATTCTTCCTTCGACTTCTTGATAAGGTCATTTTCCTTGACCATTTTATGGACATAACTCAGAGGTGGGAAACTGATAGCGCGAGTGGGGCATGCATTTGCGCAGGTAACGCAGGCTACCATACAATTCAGAGGGGTGGCAATAACCGGCTTCTTCTTCTCGTAGTCGAATTTATAGACCATCCTTCCGCACCCTGTCACACACATGCCGCATCCAATGCAAATCTCCTCTTCAATCTGAGGGTTCCATTGTATCAACTCCCTCGGTATCCCTCTCCATGGTTTCGCAAAATCGTTCATCTCAAGCCTCCTTTTTTGAAAATCTTCTGTCTTCCATAATTCCGGCTGTATCTTGGAAATATCACGATTAATCACAACGATATCATAATTTTTGTTATCTTTCATTGCCAGGTCTGGAACTCTCATTTAATCATGTCCCGAAACAATGTCCTCCCTAATTAATCGTTTTTTGCCATGACCGACTTTTGCCTTCATCTTCGCAAGCCAGGCAACCATGTCCTCAAAAATCGTGTAAAAGATCGGCACATAGAGGAGCGTCAAGAAAGTAGAAAACATCAGCCCTCCGATTGCGACAACTGCCAATGGCGACAGCCGTTCAAGGCCGATGGCTCTTTCAAGGGCGATAGGCAACATGCCAACCGAGGTAGCGAAGGCGGTCATGATGATAGGCCGGGTCCGCGCCCGCACGCTGTCGGTCAGGGCATTCAAAGTGGAGGCCCCCTGCTCCTTGGCCGCCTCTATGAAATCAATCAGCAGAATTGAGTTCTTAACTACGATCCCGGCCAAAAGGATAACCCCCATAAAAGCCGCAGTGGACTGCTGGCGACCGGCTATGAGCAGTGACCAGACAGCGCCTATCAGCGCCAATGGGATGGCAGACATAATGGTGAGCGGATGAGTGAAGGAGCGGAAGGCCGGAATCAGCGAAAAATAGAGCAGAACCATGCCTATGCCCAATGCCAGGGTAAGAGACTCGAAATTGGTTTTCCCCTGTTTGGAATCACCTTCCTGAGAGATGAGATATCCCGGCGGCAGCTTTATACCTTTCAACTCACGCTGGACATTATCCATAACATGCGAGAGCGCCGCCTTTCCCTTATATCCATATATGTCGATGCTGTTCTGCATGTCCTGCCGGGTGAGTAACGCCGGGACATAGCTTTCGGTCATTGTCCCCAACGAGGCTAACGGTATCGGCCCCATCGGGGTGCTGACCTTAATGGCTGCAAGCTTATCAACGCTGTCACGATATCCCTCGGCAAGCCTGATGCGGACCGGAAAACCGTCTTCATTGGCAACCCTGAAGGTAGAGGCCACTCCGCCTTGCAGCGCTGCCTGGGCCTGTGCCGCCACATCGCGGGGCGAGATACCGTAAGTAGCGCATCGTTCTCTATCTGCCTTAAAGAGTACCTCTTTCTTGTCCATACCCCATGAGAGGGAGACCGACTCCAGCCCGCCCGCCTTCTCAAGCCGATGCTTTACCTCCCCGCCTATCTCCGACAGCACTTTGGGATCGGGGCCGGTAACCATCACATCCACTGCCGCCCTGATACTGGACATGGCGGTAGCGCCGAATTCAAAGATATCCACTGACTTCAGGCCGGGAAGCGCCGAAAACTCCTTGCGCAGATTACCTTCTATCTGCCATATGGACTGTTTGCGGTGAAAGCGGTCAAGCAGATTGATGGTGATGTTTCCCTGCTGTGGGTTTTTGCCGCTGCCGAAGGAAACAACCGCCGGCTCGGAACCGAGCACCGAACTGACGGCCACCAGGCCTTCCTGCTTTTTAATAATATCTTCCATACGTGTGAGGATTTCGTTGGACTGCGCCAGTGAAGAATTTGCATCGGCCTCAAAGTTGATCTTGATGATGCCCGTATCCATTGGCGGCTGGACGCTCTGCCCCACTAACGGTTTTGCAAAATTCATGGTCACCAGCAGCACGAGAAAAGCTACTGCCACGAACCAGAATCGGTGCTTAAGCGCTATCCCCAGCATACCGGTAAAGAAGTCCCGAATGCCGTTTACAAAGCGGTCGCTGACCCGTTTAATCGCCTTCTCAAATCGGTTTTCGCCGCCGCTCTTTTTCAGAATGAACGGCGCAAGGATCGGAATGATCGTAACCGAGACGATGTATGAGGCCGCCAATGCTATAGTAAGCGAGAGAGCCATTGGCCGAAGCACAGTCTGCACGTAGCCGCCGATGAAGACGATCGGAATGATTACCACAATGGTAGCGTAAGTTCCTGAGAATATCGCCAGCATCACCTCTTCCACGCTGCCTGCCACAAGTTTCCGCAGGTCGCGTTTTGATTCGTGGTAGTGGCGCTCTATGTTTTCAATTACCACAATAGCGTCATCCAGCAGCATGCCTACCGCAAGGATTACGCCCGTCAGGGTTACCATATGAAATTCAAAGCCAAACATCCACATGAAAGCAAAAGTTATCAGATAGGTGAAAGGTATTGCGATGGCGCAGAGCAGCATGGTACGCAGGTTGGCAAGGAAAAGAAACAGGACAATGACCGTAATAATAACCGCATCCCGCAACGCCTCCAGCATGTTATTCACACTCCGGTCAATCAGGTCTTTTTGTGTATAGCTGATTTCAAAGGTGATAAAGGGGAAACGTGCCTTGAGTTTGGGAAGTATCTCATCAGCAGCCTGGATAGTATTCAGCGCATGGCCATTCTGGTTGCGCAGTATATTGATGCCGATGGCCTCTTTCCCATTGCCATGATAGGCCGACTGGGGCTCCTGCACCCCGGGCTCTATCTTTGCCAAATCGCGCAGATGGACAATGCCGTTGTCCCGGCGGGCTACGACAAGCGCTGCCAGTTCCTCCGCTTTTTTAGCCGCCCCCTCGGTCTTAAAGAGGTACTGCCCCTCTTTGTTTATTATCATCCCCTGGGGGATGTTCTGGTTTTGGGCGGAGATTGCCGCTGCCACCTCCGGAAGCCCCACGCTGAAGCGGGTCAGACGGTCCTGGTCAACAGTTACCTGTATCTCCGGCTGATTGCCTCCGAAGACCTCGGCGTTGGCGATTTCGGGGCTGCGCAGCAGTTCTTCCTTGATCTGGTTGTCGGCCAATTCCCGCAATTTGCGCAGATCGGCAGGCGATCCGGGCTTGGGGGAGATGGCTATGGTCATTACCGGCTGGGTGGCCTGACTGATCTTAAAGACCTGTGGCGGCCTGACTCCCTGAGGTAGCCGCGCTGCAATCTTGCTGATCGCATTGGCCATATCGGTGGCGGCTGCATCCAGTTCTTTCTCATACTCAAACTCGGCAGTTACTACCGATACCTCATCTTTTGATGTAGAGGTTACCTTGCGAACTAAATCTATAGTGGAAGCCTCTTTCTCTATCAGGCGGGTGATGTCGCTCTCCACATCGCCCGCAGCCGCGCCCGGCATAACCGTGACCACGCTGATTTGAGGCCTGTCCACATCGGGGAAGAGGTTGAAGGGCATCTTTTGATAACCCATGACGCCGATGACAGAGAAAAGCAGCACCACAGATAACACCAGGTAGGGGCGACGGATATAGCGCTCAACGAGCTTCATTGTCTGTCTCCCCCTGAGATGGGTGATTCCTTCGGCTCTGATGAGGCAGAGGAGACAGTAGTCGAAGTGCTTTCAGGCATTCCCACGGTGATGACCCTGCTCCCCTCAGAAAGAGTCAGCAGCTTGTTCTCCTGGGCCACAGCCACCTGCTCGCCGGGGAACAGTTCGCCGCTAAGCGCAGCCTTGCCGTTGCCTGAGCCAATGAGCTTTACCGGCTTAATGTGTACTACGCCGTCTTTGACCAGATAAACAAATGTTCCCTGAGTGCTTTTCACAACTGCCTGCTCAGGGACAATAAATCCTTCGACCCGCCTGCTCACGACATTAAATCCGACCGTCGCTCCTGAAGGAAGATTGAAGGGAGAGGAAGAAACCAAAACCTCTACAATTGCCAGCAGGTTCTTTCCCAAAGCCGGATAGACCCGGTTGACCTTCGCTGGCACTGTTTGCTCCCCGTTGGTAAGCCTTACCAGCGTGCCGGGACGGACACCGAGCAATTCTTCCTGTGGAATCTGAGCCAGCACTTTGTAAGACGAGACCTGCTCTATGGTCAGTATTGGTTTGCCCGGAGCAGCCAGATCGCCCGGCTCAGCCCATCGCCTGGAAACCACGCCGCTGAAGGGGGCGATAATTCGGGCATAACCTGCCTGAGTTTTGGCAATCGAGGTATTCATACTAAGACCTTTCAGACTCTCCTCATAGGCGTCCACCGTTGCTTTCGCCCCGTCTAGTGCGGCTCGCGAACGTTCCAGGGCCTCCTGGGAGATGGCCCCGGCTTTGAGAAGTGTCATATCCCGCTCGTAGACTGCTTTTTGTGTCGTGTAGGCGCTTTGTGCACCGGCCAGTTTCTGGCGGGTGGCCAGCACTTCGGCATTTACTGCTGCGGTCCGGTCAATAAGCTCGCGGTCGTCAATGGTGACGACCGTCTCGCCCTTTCGAACGCTGTCCCCTTCACGTTTGGAAATGGTCAGAATGTTCCCGGAGATACGGGCCGAAAGGTCGCTTCTGGTATACGGCTCAATGCTACCAAGATAGTGGGTGGCGACGTCCAGTGTGCCCTGCACGACAGGCGCGACCTGCACGGCAGGAAGAGGCGTCTGCGGTTTTGGAAGATTCGCGAGTTTCTGCTGTTTAATTCTAACAACGAAAAATCCTCCGGCAATCAGCAGCAGCGCAATAATCAGAACGACATATTTTCTTTTCATTTGAGATATTCCTCCAGTGTGCCGGTTGCCCTGCGATAGGCGACAATAGCGGCGTTATAATCAAAAAGCGCCTGTGTATAATTGGCCGCTGCCGTCATGTCTGCCGCCTGTGCCAGTAGAAGGTCCGACATTAAGCCGGCGCCGCTTTTATATTTTTCCTGTTCAATACGAAAAGATTCGTCTGCCTGGGCGATTGCCTGTTCCGCCGTAGTAACGCGATTTCTGCTTTCTTCCAATGAGGAGATGGCTGTTTGAATATCGAGACGCAGCTGGTTTTCAACCGAGAGCAGTCGCTGCCCGGCGCGTAATTTCTGTATCTGTTCGCGTTTGTAATCAGAGTAAAGCGAACGCTCGAACAAGGGAATACCCAGACTGGCACCCACAAGCCAATTGCCTTCCTGATAGCCGGGCCTAAAACCATATTGGTCGAGATGACCGGCAAAGGCATTCACTGTGGGCAGCATTTTACCTCCGGCGATTTTCCGGTTCAGCTCGGCTTCATCCACACCGGCGAGGGCAGTGAGATACTCCGGTCTGTTAATTCGGGCCGCGTTCAGCCCGGACATAAAGTCAGCTTCAATATGGGGCATTGTAAATGAATCGGCAGGAGTAATAGTTGCAGGCGATTCATCCGGCTGCCGCCCCATCAGAAACCTGAGCGTTGCCGTCAATGTCCTTTCAGCTTCATTCAGGGATAGAAGCCGCTGTTTTTCATTGGCCAGTTGCACCTCTATTTTCAGCAGATCAACCCTGGCAATCCTCCCCACATCAAAAAGCAGTTGAGTGTTCTTATGCTGCTCTTCAAGCGCCCGGAGCGAAGCCTGCGAAGTCTCCTTCAGCTTTCCGGTCTGAAGGAGCTTATAGTAAGTATTTACCGTGTTGGCTATTAAGTCATTTCTGGTCTGGGCCAGGCTGTTTTCCTGAAGCCTCGCCCGGAGTTTTGCCAGTTCTACCCCGTTTGTTAGCTGCCCACCCTGATAAAGCGGTAGGGTCATCATCAGCGACAACGAGGCATATTCGTCGCTGAAATGCGGTCCTATTTTTGCCGATTGGGCAGGGATGAATGCTGTAGAGTCCTGACGCCGGGTAAAGTTGGCGTCAAGGGAGAGGCGCGGGTAATGTTTCCCTTCCGCGCTGACGATCCCCTGCTCGCTTGCGGCCACATTGAGCCGGGCCTCGGTTATGGCCGGGTTGCCGGTTAATGCCGCAGAGAGACACTCCTTAAGGGATAACGCTTCTCCGTAGGCGGCAAACGGCAAAAGAAACAACAAACTAAGCTGCAAGATGATAGTGAAGATTCTGATTTTCATGAATAATATCTCTCCGTTGTCGATCTTACACCGTATTCAATATCGCAGTGCATTATTATTTTTCTCACGTATTCACTCCTTTTGATATATCGGCAACTTTAATCATTCCGGATGTATCTTGCAAATATCACGAGCAATCACATCGATGTCATAAGAAACATCGCCTGTAAGATATCCTTTCTCTTTGCAGTGCCGGATTATACCGTTCAGGGAATAGATGAATTCATCCTTGAGGGTTGCAACTTCACCCATGCCGTCACAACCCTTTTGCCTTTGTTTTGCGATTAAATAGAGTTCTGCGTTTTCCCGGACCATCTCGAACAACCGTGCAAGTTGCGCATCGTTTGGGACAAACTTTTGAATAGTTTCAATAATGCTCATACGCATTGTCTTATTGACATTTCTACTCGCTTCCTTCTGTATGGCAGGCACCAAGTGTCTTGAGCGCAGTCTTTGCCCTGACTCTGGGATAGCACAGCTATCAGCACATAAGTTGCAATTAGAAGTCTTTAGCTTGCTTCCAGCGTATCCAGTCCCTTGAGATAAGTGTTGAAATATCCGAGCGTTTCTTTCGCGACATCCTCACGCAGCTTTGTGATAGCAAATCCCGCATGGACAATCACATAATCTCCGATATTGACCGGCTCATCAAGAACAAGCAAACTTATATTGCGGTGAGCACCGTACACATCCACTGTTGCATTTGAACCTTCCATTTTGATGATTTTTGATGGAATCCCAAGACACATTTTCTTCCTCCTTTGTAAGTACGTTTAAATTACCCAACAACCGGTATCTTCAAGATGCCGGTTGCATCCACCACTCGTTTTTTCAGAGTTCAGATCACTTTTTAAAGATAGTTTCGTATTTTTAAATGAGTTCAAAAATATAAGCTAAGGCGTAGTAAACGCCGACCAGTATAAAAATAATACCTGTTGCTTTCTTTGTATAAAACTCAATTCTCGTAATCCTGTGGTAAAGATTATTGATATACCCTGCGCCTGCCGCTGTAAGGAAAGCGAAGAGCAGGACAGGCAGGCCGGTACCGATTCCGTAAATCAGGGGGAGCCCTATCCCTGACTTTGCTGTTACTGCAATGGGAATCAGCCCTCCGAAGAACAGGGCAGCGGAGACGGGACAGAATGCGAGCGCAAACAGAATGCCCAAAAGCAATGAACCCAAAGCCCCTCTTTCAATGAGTTTTTTTGCCGCATTTTCAGATATCGACGGGAGAGACAAGGGGATTCGCAACAAATCAAGCAGGACCATCCCGACGAGAATCAATACAATACCAAGGATTTTGTTCACATATCTCTGGAGAAAATCCGACAGGATCGGGACATCTACCAGCGTTTTTACGATAAGGACGCCAATGACAATATACGTGAGACTCCTTCCAAGGGTATAGAGGATTCCGGATAAAAAAACAACCTTCTTCTGCGTAAGCTGGCGTGAAATGAAAGACACTGCCGCGATATTTGTGGCCAGCGGACACGGACTGACAGAGGTCAATATTCCAAGCCATATGGCTGATAGAGCAAGGAGAAAACCTTCCATCTATTGGGCTTCCTTTAAGAATTCTTCTACTTCATCCTTCACATACTGATTAAATTTCTCTTTGTCCCCCGCATGGATCCAGACTTCCTTAAGATTTTTCCATTTCACCTGTTTGTCATCTTTGAACAAAACTAAGATGAGAGATCTCGAAAATAACTGATAGTCTTTGATGTAATGGCGGTTTTCCTCTTCTTCAACATTTACCGCCTTAAATTCTAGTTTCCCGGTTGACAGTTCTTTTGAAAAGTATTTCTCAATCGCCTCGCCCGAATATTTTTCAATAGCGCGGCATGTGGTGCACCTGAAATTGCCGTGGCAATAGAATGCGATCACCTTAGAATTTTGAGCTTTCACCTCGGTCAGAGGTGATGGGGCTTTTTCCTTCTGATTTGTTGCAGCTACTTTTACAGTATGACTCTCCGGAACCGGCAAAGATTTTTCGGGTACGGACGTTTTATCACCCTGTGTTGCTGCAACGGGAGTCACATTGCTCTCACTTTTGGGAGAAAATTCCTTATAAATAAGGACCGCAAAACTCAAAACCACAAAAATGAAAAGCAGACTTTTAATCAATTTTCTGATATTCAATTACAACCTCCTCAATGTTTATTCAGCTATTGCAACGATTATAACGGTTCAGTCCCTTTAACCTGGCAATACTCGGCAGCAAAGTATTTCCGCTTAAAATACAGCGCTACATTTACCAGGCCGATTAAAACAGGAACTTCTACCAGTGGACCGATCACAGCGGCAAAGGCCTGCCCGGAGTTAATCCCAAATACGGATACCGCTACCGCAATTGCGAGTTCAAAATTATTGCTTGCAGCGGTGAAAGAGAGTGTGGCGGTTTTTTCATATCCGGCGCGAAACTTCCTTCCCATGTAGAAGGAGACGAAGAACATCAGCAGAAAGTAGATGAAAAGCGGGATTGCCACCCTTATCACATCAAACGGCAGTCGGACTATATATTGACCCTTTAAGGAAAACATGACAATTATGGTAAAAAGCAAAGCGATCAAAGTGACGGGGCTGATCTTCGGGATGAAAGCCTCTTCATACCATGTGTTCCCTTTTAGTTTTATCAGGCTGAAGCGGGTTATTATCCCGGCTATGAACGGGATCCCCAAATATATGAATACGCTCTTTGCAATCTGCGCTATGGTAATGTTCACCACAGCGCCTTTTAATCCAAAAAGAGGAAGAAGCACTGTTATAAATACATAGGCATACAGGGAAAAGAAAAGCACCTGAAATATCGAATTGAAAGCAACGAGACCGGCAGCATATTCCCTGTCGCCGCACGCAAGATCATTCCATACAATGACCATGGCGATACAGCGTGCAAGTCCTATCATAATAAGGCCGACCATATATTCGGGGTAATTACCAAGGAAAGTGATCGCCAGCAGGAACATCAGAATCGGGCCGATAATCCAGTTTTGAATGAGGGACAATCCGAGAACTTTTTTATTTCTGAATACCTCTCCCAGTTCCTCATACTTTACTTTGGCAAGGGGCGGATACATCATAAGGATCAAACCGATGGCTATAGGGAGATTTGTCGTTCCAACCTGAAAAATATTCCAGAAATCGACAATCTGCGGATAAAGATAGCCGGAACCGACGCCGACAGCCATCGCCAGAAATATCCATAAGGTGAGAAAACGGTCAAGAAATGATAGCCTTTTTACTACCTCAGCCATTTTGCACCTCCTCAATAAAGTTCTTTACTCTTTTTTCTATTTCATCTCTCACTCTTCTGAATTCATTCATTACTTCTTTTTCTGTACCGGTTGCTTTTGCAGGGTCTTTCAACGACCAGTGCAATCGTTTTATCTGAGGCGGTGTCAACGGACAGGATTCCGCAGCATTGTCACAGAGAGTGATGATTATGTCCATTGTTTTCAGCAATTGTTCATCAATGGATTTTGATGTTTGGTGAGAGATATCGATTCCTATTTCCTTCATTACCTGCTCTGCTTTTTCATTTACACCGGCAGGGGTTAACCCTGCGCTGTAAGGCTCCATGATTCCTTTTCCGAGCACACGCACAAACCCCTCTGCAATCTGAGATCGGCAGGAATTCCCGGTGCATAAGAACATGATTTTTTTCATTATCTACCTCATCTACCTCGGGCAGCAGGCAGTTCTGTCGCACATATACATAACATTTGCCTTTTGGTTTTTACCTTTTAGAAAATTCGCCAGTCTGTTTCTGTCCTCGGTGACAAATTCAGAGGAAATTCTCTCCAGAGTTGACAGCAGTAAGAACCTTCTGAATATGTCCGCATCATCAATGCTGTAATGAACCCATTTACCCTGTTTCCTGTCTTTAATGAAACCCGCTTCTTTCAGGACGGCAAGATGAAAGGATACCTTTGGCTGGATCAAGTCAAGGGCGGCAACAATATCGCACACGCAGAGTTCTCCATGTTCAAGAAGTTTGATAATTCGCAACCTCGTCTCTTCAGCGAGTGCTTTAAAGATAGTAAGAACATTTTCCATAGCTTTATCCTTTTATGTTTTCTTGCTGTATCAGTTCTTTTACTTTCTCAAGACTTGGTAAAGGTTTTCCCGAATGTTTCAGTTTGCCGTTGATTACCAGTCCTGGTGTTGACATGGTGTATTTCATAATCTCCCTTATGTCAGTAATTTTATCTACATTCACCTCGATGCCGAGTTCTTTTACCGCCCTTTTCGTAAGTTCCTCCATTTGTTTGCAGTTTGGACAACCCGGACCTAATACCTTGATCTCCATAAACCTACCTCCTATAAAATTGCGTTAAACAAATAGCCCACGGCTATTATGGTTACAGTCATTATTCCGACAAACACGGCCAATAGCGGTAGCTTCAAGACTTTCCTGAGAATTATCATTTCGGGAAACGACAATGCTGTTACTGCCATCATGAAGGCAAGCACTGTTCCTGTGCTTAAGCCCTTTTCCATCAGGGCATAGACTATCGGGATGACCCCTGCGGCATTTGCATACAATGGCACACCGATCAATACCGCTATTGGAACTGCAAAGGGATTCCCGGGTCCGGCATAACGGACAAGGAAATCTTCAGGCACATACCCGTGAATAAACCCTCCAAGGCCGATTGCTATAATGATATAGAGCCAAATCCTTTTAAGTATGTCTATTGTGCTGTCTTTTGCATACTGGAGCCTCTCTTTGAATGTCTGTTTGATTATTTCATGTTCCTGCCCATTGTGAAATTCATACACATAATCCTCGACCCATTTTTCAAGCTTGAGCTTTCCAATAACTAATCCGCCGAAAATCGCAACAAGAAGTCCCGTTCCGGCATAAATCGCGGCTACCTTCCAGCCAAAAAGCCCGAAGAGTAAAACAATGGCCACTTCATTTACCATAGGAGAAGAGATAAGAAAAGAAAATGTTACGCCGAGAGGAACGCCTGCTTCTACAAATCCGATAAACAAAGGAACTGCCGAGCATGAGCAGAACGGTGTGACAACACCGAGCATTGCAGCAAGAATATTACCTATAAATTCCTTTTTATGAGAGAGAATGCGCTTTGTCTTCTCAGGCGGGAAATAACTTCTGATTATGGATATCACAAATATGATGACTGAAAGCAGCAGAAATATCTTGATTGTATCGTAAATAAAGAAATCTACAGCGTCAGCGATATGAGTTCCATGCCCTAATTTCAGTAGGTTGTAAGTTATATATTGTGATAATATCTTTAACATATTTATCCTATTTTTTTAATATATAAACAAAAGTTGATGAATGTCAAGAGGTATAATTGTAAGTAAGTAAAAAACAAAAGAGCTGAAGGCCAAATAGAATGTAGGACATTTTAAATATGAGGATTATTGTTCGAAGTATAGTCAATTTTCTTTTATTACCAGCGTGACTGTCATCTCGTAATTAGCATATAAGGAAACTTATGAAAAATGCGAACTCCTATGTGAACGCTTGCCCTCGACAGGGACCTTATATGGTGTTTGTTACGGGAAGAAGGTTTTCAGCCATAACCTTTTCTCAAAGGCGATGTTTTTCTCGAAATCTTCAAAAGAAGCAATGCCGCATCTCCGCGTATGCTATACACTCGCTGGCACGTCCTTTATTATGAATCAGCGGATGGTGTCTGCCCGGTTCAGGAATTCATATATGCAAGCAGCTCATTTCGCAAGTAGCCGCTGCGGAATACGCACGTGAATTTTCCACGGGAGCTTCTTGTCAGGGAAAACTACATCCTCTCCGTATTTCTCCTGCATGATTTCAATACACCGGGTCCCCGCTTCGATGGTCCTATAAGAGACACAGCCTCCTTTATTGGACCAGTGCTTTGCAACAAAGGCATACCGGCTATCCCGCCAAACAAAACGCTTGCAGTAAAGTGTCATTAATGAAAAATCAAAGTCCTGCTTAAGCACAAGGCGAGGGTCAAACTTGACCTGACCGTCGTTTATGATACCCATCGCGGTACCGTTGATTCTGGTTCGTGTGTGAAAAGGCGCCGGATAATTAAACTTGCGGATGTCATTGGTTTCAGAGAACCCGAATAGGGTTGAACCTGCGTCCCGGCAAATATGGGCCGTCTGTAATAGTACCTCAAACACATGCGCGGGATCTCGGATGGTTCGGTAAGCGCCACCCGTATAACCTTCGTAGCCGCCAAGCCATTGAAACTTAATCAGGTCGTCGTCAGCCATGACTACAATCTTATCATCTGACGGAATATTGTCGAGCATCCATTGACGCACCTGCCCTAATCCGATCAGCGAGGTAGGATGCCCGACGAGCAACTTACTGTCGTGGAATTTCAGGTAAGCATCTAACTCGTCTTCCGGTACACAAATAAAGGTCTTATCTTTGGGAAATAGCCGGGCAGTAAGAACATCTCCGGCGCGGCCCATGGACGGTACAAGACATATCATATTTTGCTACCCCCTTTTTTCATCTTCAAAAGATAATCGGCCCCGTCAATAACCTTGCCTAAGCCTATGTTTTCACGGGCGTCCTCCTTCTCTATTTTTAATCCGAAGTGCTCCGTTGCCACCTGAAAGTCCAGCCTGTTTTTAAAAAACAGCACGATATAGTTATACTCCTCCATAATCCGGGGAGAAATATCGTACTCAGGGACAAGCTTTTTCTTCTGCTCTTTATCAAGAAGCTTACTGATCTCGGTATCGGTAAAGCCGCTCGTGAGCGTGTCAATTTTAAACTCACGAAAAATCTCCAGCAATTTATCGAAATCCCAGTCACCGCCGATTTTATTGAGCGCCAGGTTCAATATGCGTTCATCTTGAGGGCTCAGGTCGAGAATAACACAGGGGACTTCCTTGAAGCCGAGCTCAAGTGAAGCCTTAAACCTCTGATGTCCACCGATAATCGTCATGTCTTTATTGACCACGAGCGGGTCCACAAATCCGAACTTTATAAGGTTGTTCTTGAGGACATTCAGAGCATCACGCCCCATGCGGCGAGGATTGTACTTGGCAGGCTTAAGCTCCATTACGGATATAAAGACAACCTCTATTTTCTTATGTTCGACTTTCTTATCCTCCATTGTTATCCTTTCTGAAAAACTTCGTCCCAATAAACTGCTGATCGTATTCATCGGTACATTTATTTATCAGCTCAATGCCTTCAAGGAATCCGGCCTCCGACATATCATTGCCTAATGCAGCCGAGGCCACTATTGTGACATTGAATAAAGCGAGCTGCGGTATGAAGCTTATTATATCCTCCTGCGTCTGCACGTTCCGGTTGAAAACATCAATCATCTGGCTTACCACGTCCCCGGCTCAGATCTTCATGCAGACTAGGCCAAATTCCTCAGCAACTTGCCCGGATTCCGTTGCTGTTTTTAAATCAGCCCACAATTCCTTACTTTCCTTTTCTATTTCCACTTCATTTCCTTTCTTATGGCATTGACGTGAGATTCAGACAGGCTGAACAATTGACCAAGCTGTTCGTCAGTGTAGCCTCGCTCACTTAATAGCATTATGCGCTCATTTCTGACAGCCTTATAGAGACTCCTTATATCAGGGAAAGACACCCTCTGGCCTCCTAACTCGACGATGAAAATTCGCATTATGCACTTGCCCGAGGCAGTCCCGAATTTCCGACGAAGCTCCCCGTAAAGACGGGCAAGTCCTTTATTTGCCGATCTCCTAACTTCGCTTTGCGCCGGGACATTTAACCGCAACCCGCCGATCTCGCTGACAATGACCTCCATTATTTTGCAGGCCGCTTCGTTACCGAAATTATCGACATATGTCTGCATTAATTCTTTAATCTCGCTGGTCAATTGTCCCTCCTGATATAAGTTTACGGTTTAATCCCTCAAGCTCTTTAAACCGACTTTCCGGCATGGTCGTGCGGAGCAACACCTTTTCAGATATGGCTATATAGCGCATTGTGGTTTTCGGGTCTGAATGCCCCATGAGGACGGCAATCTCCACAAGGTCTATGCGTCCGATGGGATGCCCGCACTTTCGGCAGCGGTCTGTGCCGCTATCGTATAAATCAGTAGCCCAGGTCGTCCTCAGCTTATGAATAAAGACCCGGGGATCCGCAATAGATACTTTTTCGGCATACTTCTTTAAAATATTATTCGCGGCAACCTTTGACAGTTGCCCGAATCCGTGGCGCTTCAATTGCACGAACACATAAGCCGATGATGTGGCGCCCTGGGTGATACGAGCCATAATCCATTCCCTGAGCGCCTTCGATGGAGTAACGCCAAGAGGTACCGTCCTCGATCTGCCGCGTTTGGAATTTAAAATATTGACCACGAACCCGCCAGCCCTTGTATCAATTATGTCCCGGAGCTCAAGGTTGCAGACCTCGGAGACGCGAAGCCCGGCGCCGTAAATCGTATATAACATTGCCTTGTCCCTTAAGCCATATGTAGTAGTCATATCGATAGCGGATAAAATAGAGGACAGGTCATGTGTAGTAAATTTATGGGCGACATGACCGGCGATCCGGGGACTCGGAATATTAGCGGTAGGATCGTCCTCAATGAATTTGGCATAAATCAGATACCGGAAAAAAGACCGGAGCGCGGCAAGCTTTGTGGCGCGTGAAATATTCTTTGTGTTTTGCTTCTGATAAAACAGATATTTGAGGAACCCGTCTATGTCGGAAGTCCCGATTTCAGACAGGCTATCAACCTGACGGCGCTTTAATGTCAGATATTCAAAGAACATCCGGACGTACCTGACATATGCTTTTATGCCGTCAGGTTGCTTACCCTTAATGATGGCCTCGTGCTCCACCCACCGATGCAAATAGCCGTCAATGTTTAGCAAGTTAGCCCGTACTCCCGCAGCCACCGTGACGAATAGGCCAAATGCCGCTGCCCGAACTTCTTCTTAAAATAATTCCTTATCATGTGACCCCCTTAATAATTCATGGAGATAGCCCGAGGCATTGAAAATAATTCCGCAGAGAGAATCCTCCAAGGTGACCTTAATCCAAGACTCCGGGACAAGACAAACTTTCGCAACGGTAAAGGTTTTTTCCTTGCCGTCTTTTCTTTCACGGTAAACCTGATACCCCCTATGTAGCGACCAGGTGTCCACCAAATGCCTCCAGAGACTCTTAAGATAAGTCGGTAATGGGATTCCCTTCTGCCAATTGTCCGAATCCCTTACAGTGCCATCAGATTGCAAACGATGTTTGTGCAGGTAGTCCGCATATCGAGTAATCACAAGCGACGAAAGAAACCCCTCGAAATCCAGCTTGTCCTCATGGCCATCTCTCGTCGCCCCGCTTTCAAAAACCCTTATCCTCTTGGCTTTCTTCTCGTATTTAATCATCGGGCAGCCGGTCCCATGTTTTCAGACAACGCATGGCCGCCCCCTATTGCTCGACTTCCAGAGGCGCTGCCGCTGCTTTCTTCCTGATGCGCTTCTTGCGCCTTGCTTCAAACATAGCTTTTACTTTTCCGTCCCTCGCGGACAGCTTGATTTCAAATGTGGGGCTGCCGCTTATCTCTATCTCGGCATCCTCCGGAATAAGTTTTATCATGTCGCTGAACTCACTTTTATTCATGTATCCTCCCTTTAATTTCAGGGAGGAGCCGCAACAACTCCTCCCTCTCGAAAAATCTTGAACCTTCTACCGCGCCTTTAGCCTTGCCGCTCGGTCGTCACCTTGCATCTCGAAGAGTTCCTTTCCGACCGAATCCATTAAAAGACCGTAACCCGATCTATTAAAATCAAAAATCACCGCCGTCACCAAAGAAATTCCAGATGTCTACCACCACGGTAGCCGATGGTAAAACTACCTGACTGTAAATCGAATGAGGCGCACCGAGGATAATAATGTTGGCCTTCAAAACCTCATCAATAGGACTCTTGCCTGCGTCCTCAATATAAGGGTCCGTGTAAACAACCTGCTTGGCCGCAATAGTGAGGATTTTTTTAAGTTTATAAGCCAGTGACCCACGCGCATCATCGCTGTCACCCTTGAAAGCCATGCCGAGGATCCCCACTGTGAGATATTTCAGGTTGTATTTCCCTTTGAGCCTCTGCACTATCATGTCAGGCAGACCTTCATTGACAAGCATAGCCGCATGTACGAAAAATGTGTCGTCACTGAATGACGATAGCTGCATGGCATCCTTGAATAAACAAGGCCCGGCCGCAAATCCAGCCGAGGGTATGTCATCAGCCCGCGGATATTTGTAAGCGATAGCCTGACGAATCCTGTAGAAATCAAGACCTCGCTTCGCCGCTATCGTGTAAAGCTGGTTGGATATGGCAAAACGAGTGTAGCGCCAGACATTCGTGAATAACTTGGCAAGTTCGGCCTCCATCGGTTCGAGTACGGCAACCTCCTTCGTGAGAGTTAAAAATAGCTCCCTTACCTCATCAAGAGAAGAAGCGTCAAACGAGGAGATTATCTGCGGTAGACTCCTGAGTTCCTCCATGGCCCTGCCCTCAACTATGCGCTCAGGACAGAAGGATACCTTCGTCCCCTTGCCGGATGAACGCAATAAATCCCTTACCTTCTCCGTCGTACC
>Ga0315278_10001231_pt1 | contig 22298 bp, 28 predicted proteins | sample YL17G06_0_MG_FD_203880 | JGI IMG/M metagenome (GOLD analysis project Ga0315278, IMG submission 203880) | Sediment microbial communities from Yellowstone Lake, YNP, Wyoming, USA - YL17G06_0 | ecosystem: Environmental > Aquatic > Freshwater > Lake > Sediment | place: USA: Wyoming | collected... | reverse complement strand
CGCGCTGGCGGCTCCACGACGAGGAGTTGGAGCGCAACCGGGCGACGATCACGGCCAAGTTCGAGAAGGTGGAGAACGAGTTGGCAGCCGAGATCGTCCGGGTCGAGAAGGCATTGGAGGCGCATCTCGTCGTCGCGAACATCCACTTCGCGCGGGAACACGACGACGACCTCGTGATGCAGGGGCGCGTCAGGCCGCTGAAGGCCGGGGCCGCGTGGATCGGCGCCAACTACAAGAACGCCCTCATCGCGTTGTTCGCAGTTCTCGGCTTCCTGCTTGGCTTCGCCGCCATCGTGGCCGACTTGGCGTCCCGGTATCTGGGAGGTGGAACATGACCACGGTCCTGCTCGCAGGGAGACGCTTGCCGCATGGCGACTGGGAAGGTGATGATCGGACGCCTGGCGCGGGCGGCGAGTTCGTCACCTGCACGGACACCGCGGCCGGACGAGCCCTCTGCTACGCGACCAACGGTCGCAACAACCTCGACGGTCGCGCCATCCGGGCTGCCGTCCACCCGCACGATGTCAACGGGCTCAATCTGCTGCAGGCCAAGCGCGCCATTGAGTCCCTGAGCATCTCCACCATCATCCTCCCGCAGACGTGGGACTGGGCCGACCTTCGCACCCATCTCCGGGCACGCAAGGGCTCGATCATCCAGATCTGGTACGGAAGCATCCCGCGGATGTACAGGCACCAGGCGGACGGAACCCTCGGGCACGCCGTCTGGGTGTCCCACGACAGCCTCGCGTCAGGTTGTCGAACGTGGGACCCGTTGGACGCGAACACCAGCCATCACGGGCAGTGGATCCCGGCCAAGTGGATCAGGGCCGCTGCCGAGGAATGGGCGGACCGCTGCAGATCCCCGCACCTGCTGGTCGGCTACATCCCGCTACAGCATCTCTGATGGAGGCAGTCATGGACGTCCAGTGGGTCCAGCGCGTGAGCTGGCACGCCATCCGCGAGCAGGTGGCAGACGAGGTGACGGGCGAGGTCAGCGGTCGGACGTTCTGCGGGCGCGTCTGGCACGACCACGCTGCCCAGACCGACACGCTGCCCGTGGGCAAGTCCTGCGAGACATGCCTGCGAATCATCGCCCGACGCACAGACAAGGAGCCGACATGACATTGCCCCTGTTCGCCAGATCCTTCATCGTCGATGCCATCGAGACTGGATTGGCCGCCCTGCTCGCCCTGACGTTGATCGTCCCGACCAGTGTGGATCAGGCCAAGGAGGTCGGGCTGCTGCTCGGCGCTGCCATCGCAGGTGCGCTCATCAGCGCGGTGCGCCGTGCCGTGCCCGGGTTCCTGATCTGGCTGCGCGCCAAGATGGGCACGACTGAGTGAGGCAATGACGCTCCGGGAACATCGATAGTCGATGCCCTTGGGAGTGAATCGAGAAGGACGTAGGATACGATCAAAGAAAGCTCGCAGTACGAGGTACAGCACGCAATGGGCAAGATCATCGTTCCGAACTTTCTTCGGCTGACGTCGAAGAACAAGCCGCGAACGGGGCTGAGTCAGGCCGAGGTTCTCGATCGGATCGATGAGGATCTCCAGACGATCATCGGCCGCGGACGCTTCATGGGCGATAGAGTCGACGTTGGGCCGAACTGGGTCCACGCGATGATCGGTCGCGGAAACTCTGGGGTGCACGGCAAGCCCGGCACCTTCGAAGACCTCGGCTGGAACCACAACTACCGTCCCACCGCCGGGATGGACTGGATCCACAACACGATGGGCGGAAACGTCCAGACCGCGGCAGGCAGCCCCGCGACGGCCGTCTCCACAACTTCCATTACTGCTACCGGTACACCAGGTTGGGCGTCCAACGCCCTCGCCGGAACGAGGATCGTCGCGCCGATCACCGGCATCACGACAGCTCCAGTCTACACAAACGTCCTGGCCAACACGACTGGCGCAGGTCCGACCATCGCCATCGACGGTTGGTGGATCGCTACGGACGTCCTTACATCGTCCGGTGGCACTCCGGCCGCTACCAACGCCTTCCTCATCCTACCGGGCCAGGGTCCTGCACGGTTCATCGCCCTGACCAACGACGCTACAGCGTACAGCGCAGGCATGACGACCCTAGCGTCGGAGATCACGGCGAACGGCTGCGGCCGGGCTGCCGCGACGTTCGCCCACACGGGCGGCGCTACCACGTACACCCTCGTCAAGACCTGGACCGCATCAGGCGCACAGACCGTTCATCGTGCGGGCAACTTCACAGGTGGCTACGGTGCTGCCGGTGGCGGAGTCATGGCTGCGATCACCGACCTGAACGCAGATGCGGTGCTCGCTAACAACGACACTCTTCAGGTCACCTGGACCTGGACGCTTCCGGCCGCCGGCGCGTAAGGACTTCCCCCGGAGCCGATCACGAGCATGGTCGGCTCCGGCTTGGGGGCCGACCATGACGCACCCGATCTCCGATGAACTGGTCGGCCTGACGCCGCAGGAGCGCGCAGCCCACAAGGCTGCCCGGCCGACCGACTGATGGCAAGCCCGACCGTCCGGGGCACCCCGGTCGAGGGTGCAGGTTCGTCCTCGACCACGCACACGGTCACGTTCTCCCAGACCACGGGTGACCGGGTCGTCATCTTCTTCGCCAACGATGCCACGGCGCGCACGCTGACCATCGGTGCCTCGTTCGTCAACCTGACCAACACGAGCGCCACGTTCCACATCTTCACCAAGGTGCTGGACGGCTCCGAGGGCGGCGGCGTGGTGGTGACGGCTGCGGTCGCCACCAAGAGCGCGTGGATCGCGTACAACATCACGACCGGGACGCACGACTCGGCCACGGCCCCGGTGTTCTCGACCGTCGCCACCGGCACCAGCACCGCGCCTGACGCCGGGTCGCTGACGCCCGCTGGCGGGTCAAAGGACTACCTTTGGCTGACAGCGTTCGGGCAGGCGGGTGAGGAAGCGGATGACGACACGTGGGTCAGCGGCACCCCGACCTCGTTCTCCAACCTGCGCCAGAAGGCGACGGGTACGTCGGGTGCCGTCACCGTCAACTGCCAGACGGCGAGCGCGCAGTACGCCTACACGAACTCCGTCCTTGATCCTGCAGCGTTCACCACCGCCCAGAGCCTCGCGTGGCGGGCCTACACGGTCGCGATCTATCCAAGGGTCGCGGTCAACTACACCCAGACCACCGCCGACTCGCTTGCCACCCTCTCCGAGGCTCCGACCCGCGTCAAGGGGATGCCGCGCACCGCCGGTGACGCGATCTCCACCCTGTCGGAGGCAGTCGCCCGGGTTGCCGCGAGATTCCGCACCGCAGCGGACGCCTTCGGCGGGGGTACCGCGACCGTCACAAAGACGTGGCCGTTCTACTCGAACGACGCCGGGTGGGCTACGGACGACACGGGTGGCGCGTTCTCCCTCTATAGCGGGGTCAACCACCGCTGGGATCAGGGCGCCAGCGACGCCGGATTTGCGCGCATCAGAACGCCCTCTGCCGGTGCCGAGACGTGGGAGGACTGGGGCGTTCCCGTCGGTGCCACGATCACGCGAGTCCGCACCAGCACCGTTGCTCCACTCACCGGGTCCGTCGTGTCGATTGACGTGGGGTGTTACTGCGGAAAGATCGTCATTGACGGGACCTTCGTCCTTGGCGCTGGCGCGACCGACGTGTTCAACGACGGCGACTACCCAAGCAACGACTGGGTGACAATCTCGGGCGGGACCGCATTGTCATCCGCTGCGCCTGATGTCGCGATTGTGTCCTACGCGGGCGCAGCCCGTCAGTTCGATTGCAACTACGTCTCCCTCGCAATCGAGATCGAGTACACGACCGCTGGCGGCGGGCTCTCCGAAGCCGTTGTCGGGGTCAAGGGCGGGGTTACTGCTCACATCAAGACCGCCGCCGATACCGTAGCAACGGTGGCCGATGCCATCGGACGACACGTTGATCCCGTACGTGCCGTAGCAGATGCACTGTCAACACTCGGCGAAGTCCCTTCTCGACTCAAGGGAACGGGACGGACAGTCAACGATACTCTTTCGACCCTGAGCGAAGCGGTCGTCCGATCTGTCGCCTCTAAGGTCCGAACGGCCAGTGACAGTCTGACAACGTTGACCGAAGCCATCACTCGCCATATCGATATCACTCGTGCAGTTCAGGATGTCCTGTCAGCAATCTCGGAGACTGCACTAGGCCGGAAGACCCTGGTCAGGGCGGTTGGAGACGCACTAGCGACCGCGAGTGAGTTCGTAGCGCGCGCTGCTGCAGCGAAGGGCCGCTCGACTAACGATGCCCTCAGTTCGGTTGCAGATAGTCTCGCCCGGTCGGTTGCCGCGAAGGTGCGGACAGCAGGGGATGTACTGTCAACGCTAGCCGATAGCGCTCTTCGACACATCGACGTCGCTCGGACGATTAGTGACACTCTCTCGACGTTATCGGAAGCGGTCGTTGGCATCAAGTCGGGCGTCGGTGCTTTCTTTGCAACTGCCGGCGACGCCCTCTCGGCAATCTCGGACGCTACGACTCGTGCCTTTACTGGAAGTCGGACAGCGGCCGACTCCCTATCTGCCCTTACCGAAGCGGCAGCCCGTATCGGGGCTCGATTCCGCACGGTCGCAGACGCTCTAAGCTCGATCGTCGAGTCGATTACGACCGTTCGGTTCTGGCGACGTGGCGTCCCCGACACCCTTTCGAGCTTGTCCGAAGCTGTCGTTCGACTCAGTGTACGGAGTCGGACAGTAGCGGACGCCCTCTCGAACATCACGGAGTCCGCCCTACGCGGTACCGTAGTAGCCCGGGTAGTTGCTGACACGTTGTCAACGATTTCAGAGGGAGTCGTTGGCGGTAAGATTCTATTCCGAACTACAGTCGACGCTCTCGGATCGTTGGCTGAAACGGTAGCAAGGGCTGCGGGGGCTCGTGCCCGTGCAGCCTCGGACACCCTGTCCAGCATGTCCGAGTCGGTCACTCGGGTCGTTGGGCTCCCGCGTACGGTCCAAGACGCTCTGTCGGTAGTCTCTGAAGCTGTACAGGGCGGCAAGATTCTGTTCCGCATCACGGGGGACGCACTAAGTTCGTTGTCTGACGCCATGACGCGCCGGGTTACGAACGCCCGGGAGCTTGCCGACACTCTTCCGACGTTGACCGAGGCAGTCGTTCGTGGGGGCATTGCAGTAGCTCGAACCGTATCGGATGCTCTATCGATCGTCTCGGAGACGGTGCTCGGCGGCAAGATTCTGTTCCGTACAGTCGGCGATACGTTCTCGTCCTTGACAGAAGCGGTTGCGCGGGCCAGCGCAGCTCGAGTCCGAACAGTCGGCGATACGCTGAATGCGATGACCGAAGCTCTTACGAGGCACATCGACTACGGACGCCTGGTGGGTGACGCGATCTCCGGGCTCTCCGAAGTCCCGATCCGAATCAAGGGAGCACTACGGACTACGGCAGATACGCTCTCGTCTGTCACAGAGTCCGCCATCAGAGCGCCTCTAGCAATCCTTCGAAGCATTGTTGACACCCTCGCTACGCTAGCCGAGGCTGTCGGTCGAAGCCCCAAAGCGTGGGCTCGGACGACTGCAGACACCTTGGGAACAGTCTCAGAAGTCGTCACCCACGTCACCCAGCGATACGTCGAGCCAGTCATCGGGGCGATCGTCGGACGACTCACGAGTCGACTGACTCGGGGTCGCGTGAGCAGCACACATGACGTCGATGGGACGCTCCGCAGTTCTCACACGAGCGGCAAGACCGTCCCCCGCAACAACACCCGCGGCAAGATCAAGTAGGAGACGACGTGTACGACTTGGAGATGTTCCGCGGGAACAATCGCGTGTTCTCGCTCGCAGTTCAACGAGACGGTCGACCACTCGACATCTCGGGAGCCACATTCCGCTTCCTCGTTCGGAAGTCGGTCGGTGACGCTCCGTCTGCGGCGGTGATCACGAAGACGACGGGAGCAGGGCTGGCGATCTCGGATGCTCCAAACGGCATCGTCGACATCACCTTCGTGCCAAGCGACACCAACCCCCTCTACGCGCCGCAGGTGCTCATCTTCGATATCGAGATGACGCTGAGCGGCGAGATCACGACCCCCGTCCAAGGCACGTTGCTCGTTCAGCGGACGATCACACCCTGACCTGAGTTGACAGCGCTCGTAGCTACCCGCCGTGTCCCCGTGTGTACACCGGTTGTACACGGGGGGACCCTCGACGCTGGGGTCCTTAGGCTACCCCTCCGAGCTAGCGCGATGTACTCCTGCCAATCGCAGCAAGACATCATCCCACGGGAGGGGAAGGTCACGGGCGGTGAGCCCGTCGGGCAAGACATTCGAGCTTGGGTGAGCGACGAACACTGACAGGATCTGATTCGCTCGCTCCGAGGAGAGCGGCAACGCTCCACTCTCGAACATCGAGATGTCCGGCTGCCACAGTCCCATCTCTCGTGCGAGCTCCTCTTGCGACATATCGAGCTTGAGCCGGAGCGCGGTCAAGGTTCGGAGCACTCGACCCCGACGCTTGCGCTTCTTCGTCACTTGATCTCCTCCACCTGGCCCCAGCGACGGCCAGCTTTGAGCTTGACTGGGATAGGGACCACCTGGTCGATCCCGTTGGGGAGGTCTCGTTCCATGCCGTCGTGAATGAGCGGGATGACTGCGTCGAGTAGATCGTCGCGGACCTCGAAGTAGATCGCGTCGTGTACCGGGAAGAGGACGTTCGCCCCCTCCGGCAACGAGTTGTGCAAACGAATGAGAGACGATAGACAGATGTCCGACGCGAAGCCTTGGATCGGCGTGTTGACAGCTTGTCGACCGATGTGTGACTTGAGTCTGTCGCTCACGAACGGGAAGCGACGACGACGCCCTGTCGCCGAACTGACGTACTGCTGACGGAAGCCCAGGTTCTGCTGTCGCTTCATCCACGCTGTCAGCTGCGGGAAGCCAGCAAGGAACTCGTTCAGGAACTTCTCGGCTTGAGGAAGGGTCCAGCGAACGCCCCCGAGCTTCTCTTCGAGGTAGTCCATCTCCCAGCCCTCAGCGAGGCTCAACGCTCCGCGACCGTAGATCACCCCGAAGTCGACGTACTTGGCGAGGTACCGTTCATGCTCCGAGATGTCTTCTTCGCGCTTGTTGAACATCGCGGCAGCGACCGCGCGGTGGATGTCCTTGCCGTCCTTGAACGTCTGGATCATCTTCTCGTCTTCGCTCAGCCAGGCAGCAACGCGAAGCTCTAGCTGCGAGTAGTCGACCTCTAGGAACGTGTAGCCGTCCTCGCTGATGAACGCATCGCGGATCTCCTGGCCCATCAACGTTGGGATGTTCTGGAGGTTGGGGTCGGAGCTGCTGAGACGCCCCGTCGCCGTTCCGGCGAGTCGGATATCGGTTCGCAGTCGACCATCGCTATCGACTCGCGTGAGCATCCCATCGATGTACGTCGCTAGCACCTTCGCCCGCAAGCGATACTCGATGATCTTCTTGATGCCGTCGACGTGAGCGGGGTTCTTCGTTCGACGAACGAGGGAGTCCAACGCTTCCCGCTCTGTCGATCGCCCTCTGCTATCGTCGAGCTGCCACTCGTCGAAGAGAAGCTTGACGACCTGGACGGGCGAGAGGGGGTTGAACCCTTCCCACGCGATCGTCTCGAGCTCGCTGCGAAAGCCTTCGAGACGCTCCGTGTAGTCAGCCTTCATCCCCCGCAGGTACTCGAGGTCGATCTTGACGCCGTAGAGTTCGACTTCAGTGAACGCCATCGAGCCTGGGTAGAGCAAGGTCTCGAGGAGCCCTCTGCCCTCGGGGTATTCGGCCTCTAGTTCTGCAGACAGATCGACGTGGAGCTTCGCCGTGTAGATGCAGTCACGCACCTGGTACTCGTACAGCTTCGACATCGTCTCGTCGTACCACGTCTGGTAGTCGTCGGTCGAGAGCTGAAGACGCTGCTTCTCGAGCGAGGCGTAGAACTGAGGGAAGTCGAACTTGTAGTCGGGCGCATCGTAGTGGATACGGGCGAGGTCCTTGAGGCCGTGAGCCGCGTATCGACCGATCGGTCGTTCGTCGAGCGCGTAGTGAAGTAGCATCGTGTCCTTCACGTGCTTCGGTCGCAACGCTTGCTCGAAGTAGACGTCGAGGAACTGCAGGTCAAACTTCCCGTTCTGAAGAACGAGCGGGTGGTTGTACTCCTGGATGAAGCGAGCTACCTCGGCTTTGGCCGTCAGGTCCCCGTTGAGAACTGCGAGGGGAATGATCACTCCGCGATCTGGGTCGTGCGAACCGAAGCCGATGCTGATGATGTCGTCACTCATCGGGTTGAGACCCATCGTCTCGATATCAAGCGAGAGCTCGTCAGCCCCGTCTGCTAGCTCCTTCAACGCCCCCAAGGCTTCTGGCCCGTCGGTTGCGACCACCCAGGTGTACTCGATGTCCGGGATCGGCGCCGAACGGGAGATCAGCTTCTCGATGTCGTACGCGAAGTCTCGGAACAGGTCGAGGTCGCGAAGGACTGCCGACGGGTGATACGTCGACATCGCCAACGCTCGGGGTGGGAAGCTACCGATCTCGTCCGCCCACTCCACCCACATCGATCGTCCGTGCCACTTCGTGATCGGAAGCCCAGCGGGGGTGCCTAGCACGGCACTCAACGCTACGCCGCCGAGGGCGAGGATCTTCTGGGGAGCGACCATCGGCAGTTCGACCTTGAGCAGTCGGTCGTTACACAACTTGATCGTCGTCGGGGTCGGCGTCTTGTTGCCAGGCGGTCGACACAAGACGGCGTTCGTCCAGTAGACGTCTTCGTCGGGATGAACTCCGAGCTTCGTCAGGACGCTACGAATGAGTCTCCCAGACTCGCCGACGAACGGCTTGCCTTGGGCAACCTCGGTTGCGCCGGGGGCTTCACCGACGATCATCAGACGGTCGGCAGTGCCGAACCCTCGAACGAGGTGCTTGTAGTCGTCGTCGACGTACAGCGGACACTTAGCGCATTCTCCCAGAAGGAGAGGTCGTGCGTCAGTCGTCGCGATGATCATTCGCTAGTTCCCTGAACACGCCGACGTTGTGCCAGGCGAGCTCGATCTGGTCAGGAGTGAGCTCGAGCCCGAAGTAGTCGCCTTGACGACGCTCGTAAGTCGGAACCTCATCGGTCGGGTCTAGAGCGATCCCCCTCAAGGCGTACGTGAACGGCCGGGCGGAGTCGGTCGATCGAATCTGCGGCCAGCGGTGAGCGATCTCCCCGAGAGTCCAGAGATCGTTAGCCCAGCCGAGAAGATGGACCGGGTGACCGAGCGGGATGACCGCCTGCTCGAGGAGCTTCGAGAGACCACCGGGCCACAGGATGTAGTCCTTGCTGATGCCGATCGTCGGCTCCTTGAACAGGCCCGGGTGCTTGTCGGCGAGACGCTCGTATGTCCACAGAATCGACTGAAGGCATGTTCGCCAAGCCCAGGCGTCTTCGCCCTGCGGAACTAGCATGACCGACAGCCCGAGACTCTCGAACAGCTCTCGGTCGACTCCCGCCCAACGCTCGAGGGCTTTCGTGGTTCGACTGACCGTCAACTGCGAGCGAAACAGAACGTCGGGGGCAACAACCTCAGACGCTCCCAACTCGGCAGCGCGAAGCAGCAGAGCTCGGGAGTTCATCCCCCGAACGTTCTCGTGGGCTCCGTTGTCAAGCACCATGAACGCGCCCTGAGCCCCCTGCCCGGTGTAGTGGGCTCGATACTCGGAGCTGTCGACGTGCCCGAGGAGAAGGTGGAAGTCGCCCCTACCGAACTCGTCGAGATGTGCAGCGGGCGGGATCAACGCTGTCTTCACTTGACCTCCACGAGCTTCGTACCCGTTCGTTCCTCGTACAGGCACAGTAGGATCAGCGCATAAGATGCCAGGTCGACCAGGGTGGCGGGAAGAGCTTCCCCCACCATATCGAGCTGCGAGTTGCGAAAGACGTTCTGGGCTCGTTTGTACTTGTCGCCGAGACGCACCGCACAGCCTTCGATCGTGCTGACGCCCCATCCCTCTGCTTCGCGGAAGTTCGCCCACGAGTCAGGCCCCTCGCCGGAGTAGCCTGCGGACTTGGCGATGTGGAGCTCCCGCATGTAGTCGAGCAGCTCGAGATAGCGGGGGTTGCCCTGTACGTCGGGTCGGGTCATCGGGGTCTTCATCCCATCTTCTTCAACGCTAGCAAGTCGACCTTGCCATTCGCTGTTCGAGGGAAGTCGTCGAGCCGGACGATCCGCTTCGGGATCATGTACGACGGCAGTTCGTGACGAAGTCGATCGCGAATCTTCGAGCCGGTCACTTGTCGAACGAACGCCGTCAACGAACCGTCGGGCATCTGAACGACGGCTGCATCGTAAGCCCCCGCCCCTCGGATAGTACGCTCGATCTCTGCCAGCTCCACTCTGTAGCCGTGCACCTTCACTTGTCGATCGATCCTCCCGCAGACTTGGAGTTCGCCGTGCGCAATGTACCCCAGGTCGCCTGTTCGATAGCTTCGTCGGCCATTCTGTACAGCAAACTTGTCACTCTGTGTGCCGAGGTATCCCCACGCGACCTGAGGTCCCATAAGCATAACCTCCCCGGGGTCGTACGGTCTAGTGTCGTCCCCGTGATCAATGACGATGTCGATCGTGGGGTACGGCTTGCCACACGATAGCGGGAGATTGCTGCTCGCCATCTTCGGGGTGACGAGGGTCGACGTGACCGCACAACACGCTTCGGTCGGGCCGTACATGTTGTAGACGAGGGAATCGGGGAAGCGTTCGTACAACGCTCGCACTGTCGAAGGTCGAAGCACCTCGCCGCAGAAGAAGAATCGACGAGGAGGTTGGATCTCGGTGGAAGTGAACCTCGCGAGCGAGAGGCAGTAGTCAGCGAACGTCGGGGTACTCACCCAGTTGTCGACGGGATTGAGCTCGAGGAACTGCTGCAACGCTCCGGGGTTGTCTAGGAGCGATCGAGAGACGGTCACGACCGTTCCCCCGGTTGCCAGACCCACCCACGTGTCCAAGACCGAGAGATCGAAGCTCCACGGAGCGACGTTGAGCCATCGTTCAGCTGACGGGAGATCGTGAACCGTGATCGTCGAGTCGATGAACGCATCGAGCGCTTCTCGAGGCACCATCACCCCCTTAGGGTCGCCGGTCGAGCCACTCGTGAAGATGATGTAGGCTGTTCCCGGCGGCGCGAGATGCTCTTCGAACGTGTGCAGGATACGCTCCTGACGAGCGATCGGGGTCAGCTCGGAGTCGATCGGGACAAACGGGATGTCGGCGATCAACGCAGCAATGAAGCTGACGACCATGTCGGGGCTCTTGTGCCCGATGACAGCTAAGAACGGGTCGTGGAGCTGCTGACTACGCTCCGCAGACTGTTGCCAGAGCTCGCCGTACGAGAGATGCTCGTCGGGGGAGACGATTGCCCGACGTCCCGGCGCGACCATCGCCCAGTACGCAATGCGATCAAGCAAGAGCACTGGCGATCATCCTCGCGATCGTGCTTGGAGTCTGCCAGACTTCCCGCTCGATGGGCTCGGTCCCTAGATCGATTGCCCATCCCTCCTCCGCTGCAACGAGCAAAGTCGTCTTGTCTAGACTGTCGAGCTCGATCTCCCCGTTCTGGAGGTCGGTGTCGGGGGACGCATCGATGTCGAGCTCGCCCTTCAGAGTCGCGATCACCCAGACTAGAACGGTGCGATACGCTTCGAACTCAGACAATTCGAACGAGGCCATCAGCTCCCTCCAGCACCCACGTCTTCAGTCGTTCTGCCCTCGTTGCCAAGGTCATGTCGTGCTTCTTGTAGTTCTCGATGTTGCGATCGTACACCTTCCAGTCGTGCTCCCGATCCGCAAGCTCGATCACGACGTCGTCCTCCGGGAGACGCTCGAGGTAGTCGTCGATGTCGAACGGTGAGTGGCACCACAGCTGAATGTCGCGAAAGCCCCCGGTACGCATCGGGAGGGTGCCGTAGTGCTTGTAGTTGAGCGACCGCAGAAAGCCGTGACCGTCGACCGACCCCATCCGAAGTTGACCGTCGAAGTTCGGGGGCCCGTCTGTCCCGAATCGCGTCTCCGTCCCCCGGTCACGCTCAAGAGCTTCGTAGACCATCCACGGGCTGAGACTCGCGATGACGGTCTCCTCGACCTCCCTTCGACCTTCGAGGATGCCCTGCATCGCGGTTGCGGTGTAGAGACAAGTGCCGAATCGTTGACGACGACGCTCCGGGACGACGGTGACATCGCCTGTGCGATAGACGTGGTCGTACGGCCTTCGCGAACCGATCATCGCGACGCCTACAGGCTCGTCATTGTCGTAGACGGCCCACAGGGTCCCGCGGACATCGTTCCCTGCGATGGCGTCGAGAACGACTGCCTTGTAGACGAAGCCGAGCTCCGGCGCGTGTTGCATGATGTCGCAGATACGCTCGACTTCGGCCTCGGGCGTCACCCCCTTTCGCGGCAGTTTCACAGTGATCACGGAATCTGACTCCTTCGACTACTTGTAGAATCGTGTACAACCGCACTAGAACTCATTAGGACACGAGTTCTCCCTGTGCCTGCTACACTTCATCATCTTTCGTAGAAACTCGTGGGAGAATCGATTCTAGTGCGGTTTCGTCGGGTCCTCGAACTCGGTCGTGCTGTCGAGGTACTCCGTTGGGTCTAGAACGCCGGCGAGGACGAACGCCTCACGACGCTCGTAGCACGTCCCGCACGTCCCGCACTGAACGTCACCCCCCTTGTAACAGCTCCACGTGAGCTCGACCGGCACTCCCAGCTCGATCGCCTGCTTGGCGATATCCGTCTTCGTCATGAACAGATACGGCCCGATGAGTCGAGGGACGCTATCCATCTCGGCGAGCGACCAGGCAGCTCCTTCTCGGAACGTGTCCCCCAACCGCTCCACGAACCCTGGTCGGCAGTCCGGGTAGATGGTGTGATCGCCGGCGTGAGCCCCGAACGCTACGACGTCGGCTCCCTTTGCCATTGCGATGCCGTACGCGATGCTAAGCATGATCGCGTTCCGATTCGGGACGACGGTCTGCTTCATGTTCTCGTCGGCGTAGTGTCCGTCGGGAACTGCCGTGGTCTGATCGACAAGGACGCTAGGCCCGAGGACGGATGCTAGCGGCAACGAGGCCTGAAACTCGAAGTCGTTCGCATAGACCCCGAGCGAGACGATGTGATGCTCAGCGCCGAGAAGCTTGGCGATGTCCGAAGCGACAGCTAGCTCCTTCTTGTGACGCTGCCCGTAGTCGAAGCTCAGCAAGACGAGGTCGTAGCCCTCGTGACGAAGCTCGTACGCGAGGGTAGTGCTGTCGAGACCTCCCGACAGAAGCGAGACTGCTTTCACTCGTTGCCCTCCAACGCTCTGGACATCTGGCGGAGATGCTCCGCTCGTTCGGGGTCGAGCTCGCACGAGATCGACCCCAGCCCGAGAGTGTGTGCTGCTTCCATAACGCTCCCTCGGCCGGCGAACGGGTCCATAACGAGGTCGCCCGCCTTCGCCCACAGGGCGAGGAAGTACTCGATGACGATCGATGGCAACGCTCCGACGTGGCTGTCGGCGTCGTGAGGCATCAGGATGCGAACGACGTCCTTGTAGCGAGCTTCGGCGTCGCCGTTCGTTGCCCGACTGCCCTTGCGAAACGTCCAGACGTCCTGGAACGCGTACTGCGATCGGTGGAAGTCCGCTTCCTGCTTGAGCCACACGAAGTGGCGGAACAGCTGCCACCCGTGGGACATCGCAGAGGAGGCGGTAGCGACCGACTTGCTCCACGGGTGACCCTTGCGGTCGGTCGGCAGCAGGATCAGCACGGCGTCCTTCGCTCGAAGTCCTTCGATGTGCTCGTACTGTTCGTCGAGCCATCGATCGTACTCGTCGAGGGTGCAGTCGGCGTCAACGCTCGGTGTATCGAACACGAAGATATCGACGCCGACGCCGAACGTCCGATAGTAGCTGAACGGGCCTTCGAACACGCGGTGCTTGGTCCCCGAGGATGTCAGCGGGCCTCGGGTCGTGTCTTCGAGTCGGATCGTACTCATCGACGCTCTGCCTCTTCTGCTCGCTTGTCTTCGAGCTTGACAACGAGCATCCAGGCGTAGTTGGCTACGTCAGCTGCAGCACTCCACGCTCCTTCGAGATCGTCGTCGCCGATCGCAATGCGGAGCTTCGAGACTTGTCGATCGAGACGGGTGTTGACGGTCTCGAACGACTTCTCGTGGATCGACGGCTTAGCCATGTTCTTGGGATCGAACATTCGATCCCGCATCAACGCTGTTGCGTGAAGAAGGTACGACGAGAAGTCAGCCGGGCTGGTCATGGGCGATCCCTCAGTGAGAGGTACTCGGTCTTCGTCGTCGGGTCGTGCAAGAAGTCCCCACGGACTGCTGAGGTCGTGACCGGCGTAGGTCGCCGGACGCCACGAACGGCCATGCATGAGTGAATCCCCGTGACGACTACGGCGACGTGGGGCGTAGCCAAGAGACGCTCGATCGTGTCCGCGATCTTCGTCGTGACCGTCTCCTGAAGGAGCGGCTGACGAGCGATCACTTCGGCGATCCGAGGAAGCTTGCTCAGCCCGACTACACGCTCTGCTGGTAAGTACGCGATCGAGATCACGTAGCGAACTGGGAGAAGGTGATGTGGACACATGCCGTGAGCTTCGATGTCGTCGACGATCACCATGCCCTTGTAGTCGGACGGGAAGGTCGCTGCAGCGAACTTCTGGACCTGCTCTTCCTCCTCGCCATCCTGCAGGAAGTGCTCTCGGAGGTACGACGCTAGACGACGAGGCGTCTCAGCGAAGTTCTCATCCGTCATCGAGACGCCGAGGTCCTTGAGCATACAAGCGATGTCGCCTTCCAGCGACTGCAGCAGAAGAGCATCGTCAATGGCGATGACAGCGTCGACGAAGGCTTCGGTCTTATCGACCACGGGAGTTCCCCCAGAGCAGCACGTGTAGCTGCGGCAGAATCGGGACGTCTCCCAGCTTGGCCCCTCGAGCAACGATCGTCTCGTGAATCCACTTGAGACGACCGAGAAGCTCGTCGGAGCCGTCAGGCTTGTGCCAGTCGTTGCATACGCTCAGGTAGAAGGGAACACCCGGCACCCAGTCGCGGAACCACTCCGCCCACTTGATGTCGTCTTCGTCCCAGATGACGACCTTGACGACCACTCGAGGTCCGTTGAGACGCTTCATGAAGGTATCGATCGTCCCGGCGCCGTACTTCTGGAACGTCGACGGCGGCTTCGGTGACACTGTCACCAGGTCGACATCGTTGAGCCACTCCTTCCAGATCGTCCCTTGCGTTTCGACAGCGACCTTGTAGTGATTGTCGTGAAGAGCTTCGACGAGGTCTCCCAACTCGTGTAGCAGGGGGTTGCCCCCGGAGAAGACGACCCAGTCTGGACCGGGCGTTAGTTCGACGAGACTGTTGATGATCTCGTCAACGCTCAGTTTGGGGGCGAGACGAACCTCCTCCGGGAGAACGGCGTGGAGCGAATCACACACCCACCCGTCCGATCGCCAGGTCCCGTCGTCACGCTGACCGCATCGAAAGTCGCAGCCGCCGAACCGAATGAAGTAGCAGGGCATGCCGATGTCCTGACCCTCGCCCTGCAGGGTGGGCCCGAACAGCTCGACGATCGGGAAGCCGCTCACCCCCACACCTCCGCACACGACGTCTGCGTTTCCCAGACGCAGACCCCGACTTGCTCGAGCCCTCCCTCGAGGAGTCGATCGAGAATCCAGAGCGCGATACGCTCCGCCGTCGGTGTCTCGAGGACGTCGTTGAGGTACTTGTGGTCGAGCGCTTCGTCGATCGGGACCCAAGCTTCCTTGAGGCGATCGAAGTCGATCACCATCCCTTCGTCGGTCGAGCCGTCGCACGTGCGAATCTCGCCGGTGACGCTCACGTCGACCTGGTAGGTGTGGCCGTGAAGATTGCGACACTTCCCGGCGTGGTTGGGCAGCTGATGAGCTGCGTGGAACTGAAACTGCTTGGTGACGGTCGCTGTGTTCACTCAGCCCTCCAAGGCTCTTGGAAGCCGAAGTTGGGCGTGTAGTCCCACGCTTCGTAGCCGATCTCGTCGTTGTCCTTGATGACGCGACCGAGATGAGTGACCGCATCGATCGCGATGCCGCCACGAGGCTTCTGGTGGGCGATCACCCGAACCCACGCGGGATCGATCGTGTTGGCGACGAGGTGAGCGATCATCGAACTGAGGTCCTCGATGAACGCTCCCTCGTCGCGAAGCGACTGGAAGAACAGCTTGAGGCTCTTGCTCTCGATGCACAGCCCCCGAGGAGCATACTCGATCGTGATCGTCTCGAAGTCTGGCTGGTTGGTGATCGGGCAGAGACTCGTGACCTCGTCCGAGCACATCTTGACGTAACCGACGCTACGAGGCGTCGAGAACGTCTCCAAGCCCGACCTCGTCTCGAGCGGCTTGGGCTTGAGCGATTCGAATTGCCGGTTCGACGGAGCTGTCAACGATTCCCTCCTCTGGAGTCCACTTGGAGACGCTACTGTCACCCCAGCCCCCGTTCACTGCGTCAGGGGGCACCCGTTTGAACACACACGAGTGAGTGTCGCCTGGAGTGTGGATTCGAATGTCCGAGAGCTGGATCGGGTAGTAGCACAACGTGCAGTAGCGACTGAACTTCTCAGCACGGCCGCAACGGGGGCAGATGATATCTGCTGTCCCGTTTGCGACCGCCGCGATGAGCCAAAGGGGACGCTCCCAAGAAGTCAGTCGTTGCCAGACGGGGTCCGCGGAGAGACCCCGTCGTTGGCTACGAAGGCTCACGAGAAGGTGCGCTTCTCCCCCGTCTTCGGAGCGAACGGGCTCTGACGCTTAGCGGCAGTGCCAGCCGAAGGGGCGACCGCGGGGGCAGTCGACGCTCCCTCGAGACCGATCAGCTCCTCGACGCGAGTTCGAAGCGACCCCTGATACGTCTCGTTGCGGCAACGAGCGATGGCCGGCAGACCGACCAGCTGGGGCTCGAGCAGGGTACCGGAGGCATCGTCGATATCAAGCTCGACGTTCGCGTCGGTGAGACCGAAAGACGCGAACACCGCCTGGAGGCGCCAGAGCGCCTTCGGGCTAAGCGAACCGATGAACCACAGGTTGCGATTCGCGAACTCGCCCTCGCTCACCTTGCACGTGAAGTTGAGGTACGGGTGCTCAGAGTTCTCGCTCTGTCGAAGCTCGATCGAGTCGATCACGACCGGGTACTCGCCGGGCGGAAGCGGCTCGTACGACTCTGTCTGCGAGAAGTCGACGGTAAGGCGTGTCATTGATCTCTCACTTCTTGCGTGGTGTCGGGCTGGGATTGATCGTGGGATACTGGAGCATGTCCAGCAACGCTGTCACCGTGGGGTTGTCGATCTCGTTCGGGACCTCCTCGTGGTGAGCCCAACTGCTCCGGACCTTCGTCCGAATGCGGGCGTGATTCTTCAAGAGCAACGTTCGCATGGTGTTGCCATCGTTGTCAGTCGTGAGAGCTAGGTACGCGACGATGCCCATCATGCCCGGGACCTCGTCGGCCAACGCTCCCGCGAGTGCTGGCTTCTTCACCATGCCCTCGCGGGGGTCTAGCTCGTCCTTGGCGAGGGCGGTGAAGAACACGTGCATCGGGAGATCCCGGAACTCGCGTAGGAACCGTCGCATCAGCACCAACGCTTTGCCGTAGTCCCCTTGCTGAAGCAGATCGGGGTCCTTGCGAGTGGGCCCCTCGAGCTTGAGGATGTTCAACAGCGAGAAGACGTGCGTTTCCGAGATGCTGTCGATCCCAACGCTCTTGTAGTCGTGCTTGTCGTTCGCGAGGAAGTCGAACGCCTCGTTGTAGATGTCCCAGCTGGTCACGCGAACGATGTCGACATCTAGACCGACGAGAGACTCGCTCCCACCCTCGAAGTCCAGGATGAGAATCGGCGACGTACGCTCATCGTACTGCGCCGTCCCGAGCAACGTGGTCTTGCCTTGCCCAGGCGGTCCGAACACGAGGCCCTTCATGTGCCTCAGTTCTTCGGGCTTCTGAATGTGTAACGGCACTGCTCCCTCCCTACCAACGCTCTTCGATAGACACTTTGAACTTGGCGCTGATCAACGACTCGTAGTCACCCCCGTCGTCCATCGACATGCACACACCGGCGTAGGGGCACCGACCGCATGTCATCGGCGACGGGCTCGGATACGCTTTCTCGGGGTGCTCAACCACGTCGACCATGTCTCGGTACTCGTAGTAGAGATGCCGCTCGTACGACTCGATCTGAGCGAGGTTGCGAGTGACGCTCTCTCGAACGAAGTACCTACTCCATCCTTCCGCTTGCAACGCCGCCAGCACCTCCGCGTACGGTGCCGGGTCTAGATCCCGTTCGTCGAGAGCTTCGAGGTAGAGCCCGAAGGTGGTCTGCTGACCCTTCGCCTTGGATGGCGTGCCGTTCTTCAGGATCTCGGGTGGCTTGGGCGCCTTCTTGACCAGGACGTTGTAGATGATCGACTCGGGAAGCTCACCCGTGAGACGCCAGTAGACGTACGCGTAGCCCGTCAGCTGGTCGTCGAGGTCGAGCTCCCTGCCCATCGACGGTGCTGACGCTGCACTCTTGTGGTCAACGACGACCGTCCCACTTCGAAGACCGAGGCGACGGTTCTCGGGACGTGATCCCAGAAAGTCGAGACGAGCGGTCAGTCGAGGATGCCCAGGCAACGCTCGTCGACTGTGAGGGTGAAGAATGGGCACCCACACTCGTTGCTCGACTGCGACTGGCTCCCAAACGTCCTGCTCTGCTCGATGATACTGGTCGTAGTTGACTAGCATCGTTCGCGTGAGGGCATACGCGTCGAAGTACTCCTGACGAGCCCCCTCCCAGAGGAAGCCGTACGCTTCGGCGACTTCGACTTCAGCTCCGACGTACCACTCGTCATACGCTGCGAGAGCAGCTTCGAGGGGTGATGTGACGGTCTGCGGGCTGTGATACGCCTGCAACGCTGAGTGCAATCCCGTCCCGAACCAGAACGGCATGTACGTAACGACGGGAGTGAGTTTGCGAACGTAGCTGAGGTACCACGCCCGTCGACACTCCCTGAACGAGTACTTCTCCGTGACGGAGAGACTCGGGATGACGAGCTGCTTCATACGCTCCTTTCGTGGCCCGGGAAGGGGTGACGCCGTAGGGGGATTACGACGTCACCATGGTTATGGTACGGGGTAAGCTTAGCGCGAATCAAGGGCGAAGACAACGTGGGGGGATACGTTTGATCGAGCCCAGTAGAGGGCCATCCTCATCGCATCTCTCGTGTGCTTCGTCCCGACGTTCGGGATCGGCGACTTGCCGGTCACCGGCTTCCAATGTCCCGGTCGAACGATATGTGCGTTCGGGAAGGCATCGACTAGCTGACGCTCCGCTTGAGTGAGAAGACGATTGAGCTTGCTGTTCGTCAACGTCAGAACGAACTCCATGATCACTTCGTCGGGCTCCCACGCTTGCATGACTGGGATGAACGACCCGAGGTACGCGTAGTCAACCGTCCCTGACGTGAGCAGAACGAGTGTCGTCCCGTCGATGTCGATAATCGCCCAGCCGGTCGAGAGACCCGGGTCAAGACTCAACAGTCGCACGATGATCTCCGGTCTAAGTGGCCCTTGTAGCTTCATGTACAACCGCACAGGCCTCGATGCTCCCACGAGTTCAGCTCGAGCATGGCATAAGTAGCCATCCGCCGGGAACTCACGTGGGAGAATCGATTCTAGTGCGATGTCGAGATGACGACGGAGACGATGCCCCTCGACAAGAGCGACAGACGAGTGAACGCTACGGGAGACAGATCGATCAAGGTCGGCATCCCGTGGCGCGGACCGCAGGCGCACCAGTCGGTGAGACGCACTCGAATGGCGTGCCCGTTCGCTCGGACAGTGACCCACGATCCCCGCCAGTTGCCGTGTCGGAGTCCCGGGCCTGCGGCGGCATCGAGCGGCCCTGGACCCGTCGCGTAGTAGGAGGCCCAGCCGCGTCCTTTGGAGGTGGCGTGCTCCACGATCGCCTTGGGCGGACGCTGCTCGATCAGTCGCGGATGGCTGGTGATCAGGCTGAGGGCGATGCACGCCTCGACGACGGGGAGCATCAACGCTCCCACCATCGAGCCCGATGGGCGTGACGTCGGGTCATCGATTGGCGACGATCCCAGAAGGCGACACCCCCGACGAGGACGATCGCCCACGCGATGAACGCTACGGTTTCGATCACGATCTCTCCTTCATAGCGACTCTAGCAGACGAACGAGATCAGCGTTCGTCACTTTCGCGATGCTGTGCATCTTGCCCGTCAAGTTGTCTTCAACGAGCTGATCGACAGTGCGAGGGCACTTGAGGGTGATGAGGAGCGGTCTGTGGTCAAGGCCGATCCGTTGGACACGCTGACGACTCTGAATGAAGTCGTCCGCGTTGAACGTCTTGTCGAGGTAGATGACGGTCCGTGCGTTCGTCATCGTCAGCCCGAACTTGCCCACCTGCAACGACAGGATGAGGAGATCGACTTCGCCGTCGACGAACGCCTTCAACGTCAGCTCGTTCGCCGCTTGGTCGCCCCCGAGAGCCAACGAGACCCGAAGCTCCGGGTACGTCTTCTTCAGACGCTCGTACAGCTGAGTGGCACCTGGGCGCCAGTGAGCCCAGACGATAGCTGGGAGCTCGAACGAGCCAGCTTCGAGCATGTCGTCGATCGCATCGTGCTTCGACGACGCTCCGGCGGGTTCGCCGATGTTAGCAAGCGACGATGTCACCTCCTGCATCCGCATCAGCTGAGTGAGCTTGATGTCGGCGGTCACCTCTTCGCCAGACTCGAGCACTGTCAGGAAGTCCTTCTTCAGCTCCTCGTGCGCCTTCTTCTGGGCGGGGGTGAGCTCGCAGACGATCTCTTCGACGAGGTACTCGGGCAGCTCCGGGAGGACGTCTTTCTGATGACGTACGAACATCACGTCACGAAAGTCTCCCTGGATGTCGCGATCCTCCCGAGACGCAATGACGTTCGTGCCCCAGTTGGTCTCCTCGAGCCAGCAGTATCGATTCGTGAAACGCCAGTAGCTACGAAACGCTGTGGGGTCGATCAGATGGAACTGTGCCCAGAGATCGTCGACGTATCGACTCGTTGGCGACCCGGACAACAGCCAGAAGCGCTGAGCCGACGCTCGCAGAAGCTTCATCGCCTGGAAGCGCTTCGTGTCTCGATTCTTGACGAGAATCGACTCGTCGAGGATCACGACGTCCCACTTCATGCGAGTGTAGCCACTCCGACGCACGACGGTGTCGTAGTTCGTCACCGTCCACTGCTCAGCCGGTTCTGAGCCGTAGGCCCGGTTGAGCTGACGACCCGCCCACAGACGAGACTCACGCTCCCAGGTGGCGAGGAGCGCCAGGGGTGAGACAACGAGGACCGTCTCGGCGCCCAACGCCTTCGCCGTGAACATCGACACAGCCGACTTCCCGAGCCCTGGTGACAATGCGAGTAACGCTCCCGGTCGACTGAACGCCGAGCTGTAGAGGAAGGTCGCTGCGTCACGCTGGTACGGGTAGAGCTTCTCCCAGACGGCTTGCTGTTCGACCGACAGGTCGGAGTCGATCGGGTGAGACGGGAAGCCCCACCCTTCGAGTAACTGCTGAGCGGTCTTCGTGACTTCGAGCGATGGCATCATCTCGTGAACGATCTGTGCGTACGACGAGTACGCTGGGAAGTACCAGCACTGGGCCCGCCCATCCCAACGTCCGCCAGCCTCTTTGAGTTCTGGCGCGATACGTCCAGGCTTGACGATGAGCTTCCCCTGAACGAAGTCGATAGTCATCGGTCGGCCTCCTTCGGCTGGGCCTCGCTCCACCTGAACGTCTCGCCGGGGCTGTGGAAGCCGACGAACAGGTAGCCCGGTTCGCCGCAGCGGAGACAGGTCATGCGGTAGTCGTGGTGCTCGCCGGGATGCGGGGCCAGCGGGGCGGGGGCGGCGGCATGGGCTTCTCGCTTGGCGTTGCGGACAACGGCCACGTCGGACCAGTCCTCGCCACACTTCGGGCAGTTCACGGGGTCTCCTCGGCGTCCCGCGTGATCGGACGCAGGAACACGGCGAACTCGGTGTCGCAGGTGGGGCACAGGTGCTTGCGCGCCCACTTCGACTCGGTGGGATCGGCCTCGGGTGGAGCGCCGAACACGACGCCCAGCCACTTCGGCTGCTGGCTGGTGTTGGTCGTGGCCGTTGCTCCGCATCGGTCACACGTCCAGAGCGTCGAACTCACGCGGGTCACTTCGTCTCCTCGGCGTAGGCGGCGGCGATGGCGGCGGCGTCTCGTTCA
>Ga0315278_10001227_pt1 | contig 22322 bp, 16 predicted proteins | sample YL17G06_0_MG_FD_203880 | JGI IMG/M metagenome (GOLD analysis project Ga0315278, IMG submission 203880) | Sediment microbial communities from Yellowstone Lake, YNP, Wyoming, USA - YL17G06_0 | ecosystem: Environmental > Aquatic > Freshwater > Lake > Sediment | place: USA: Wyoming | collected... | reverse complement strand
ACGACCGTCTGAGGAGTAATCTGTGAGCCGACCTCAACGTAAGGGTCGGAATCGGGACTGGGTTTTGCGTAGAAGGTTCCGACCAGCGGAGATTTTATCTCCACCAGATTTTCCTGCGGCGGAGCAGGTGCAGGTGTCTGTGGCGCGCCGGGGGCGGAAAATGCAGTCGGAATATGAGGCGTTATGACCGGCATCAATGTCGGCTGCTGAGGACAAGAACGCTTCAGAAAGATTTTGTCGTCGCCGTGCTTTATCTCGACCTCGACAAGCTCATTTTCCTGCATTATTTCAATAAGCTCTTTTATTTTTTGTAAATCTGTATCTTTGTCAGCCATCGCCCCATCCTTTCCTGATAAAAAAACCGCAATTTTGCCCGTTATCAGAGGATTAAACCGATGAGTGTAACCACAAAACGGTCTTTTTGCAAACAATTTCCGACCCACCCAAAGCCCAAAACTACCTTAGGATTATCCTTGTCAAGAGGGGCAAAGTTCACAGGTCTTTACAGCTTCTATAGTTAATCCTGATTTTCAAACAAAATTTTCCGCTAAAGTGTCGGATAAATCTGTCGAAAATAAACAGATAGACGCTGTTTTTAAAAAATGGGTGTGCGTAAAATGACAATATTACAAGAGACCATATCAAAGGCAGTAAACCTTTCGGCTGACTCTTTCAAGGCTTTCTGTAACGATATCAGCGGTATGTTCGGAGTAAATATCGACTGTCAGCCGCAAATGGTGTCCGAGGGAACGTTTAAAACTGTCGGCAAACACATCAGAAAACCGTTAGCCATCAGCACAGTGAAGGCTGAAGGCGCTCTGAACGGAACATTCCAGATAATATTAGGCAGAGAAGGATTATTTACCATAGGCGGTATTATGATAGTGCTGCCGCAGCAGCGAATTATGGAAAACAGAAAAGCCGGCACTATCGAAAAGGCCCGTGAGATGAAGGACGCGATAGCGCAAGCGGGCAATATGCTGGTCAGGTCGCTGAATGATGCATTTCGCGGCGGGCTTGAGAGGCACGGCCAATTTGTGCAGACAGATACTTCTATATGCGAACAGTGGAACGAAACGGAAGAAAAAACGGGTCTGGCCGGTGCTGAAGAAGTAATACTCGTCCCCTGCAAAATGAGAATATCGCCATACCAGTCTTTTAATTGCAGTATCATTTTCCCAAAAATGATATTCGGCAACACATCAGAAAGAAAGGCCCAGATTACAGTGGAAACACAGGCAAAAACAGATTCGACAGAAAAAACGAGGGTGGAAGCAAAAGAAAAAGTTAAAAAAGAATTCGTAGACAAGCTAAAAGCTAAGATTGAGTCGCAGGCAAAAGTTTGTGCCGAATTAAAGGTGCAACTGAAAGCGGAAAAACAGGCAAGAGCAGAGGCTGAAAGAAAAGCCTGCACTGAAGCCAAGGCAAGGGCAAAAGCAGAAGAAAAAACAAGGGCTGAAGCCGAGGCGAAGACGGCGGCTGAAGAAAAGGTTCGGCTGGAAACTGCGGAAAGAATCGAAGCCGAAGAAAAAGCCAAAGTTGAGGCTGAAGGACGAGCCAGAGCGGAGGAAAAAATAAGCGCAGAAATCAGGGCAAGGGCAATAGCGGAAGAAAAGGCACTGGCGGAGGCCGACGCCAGAACAAAGGCTGAGGAGAAAATCAAAGCCGAAACTACGGCGAGAATTCAGGCTGAAAAACGGGTTGAAACCGAGGTAAAGACGAGAATATCAGCCGAGGAAAAACTGCGGAGCGAATGCGAGGCGAGAAAACTGGCAGAGAAAAAAATTGAATTAGAAAACGAGGCCAGAATCAGAGCCGAAGAGACAGCGGCGGCGGAGGTCAAAGCCAGAACAACGGCAGAGGAAAAAACCGCAATGCACGCCAAAGCGAGAGCGACTGCCGAAGAAACGCTGGACAGGACGGAAAAGAAATTAAAAGCCGAGACGGAGGCAAGGGTAATAACCGAGAAAAAAGCCTGGTTGGAAACAGAGGCAAGAACCGGAGCGCAAGAGCAGATACGCATCCAGGCCCAGATGATAGCCAATGCTGAAAGAGCGTTGGCGGAAGCCGAAAGAAAGATAAAAGTCGAAATGGAGGCAAGGGCTTCGGCGGAGAAAGATGGCAGGCGTGAGGCCGAGACGAGGGTTAAGACAGAGGAGAAATTCCGGCTTGAAGCCAATGCGAGAACCAAAGCAGAAAAAGCCCGTGCGGAGGTAGAAAAAAGGCTGGAAACGGAAATAAAGGCCAGAGCGAGAATGGAGACTGAAGAAGAAAGACGAGTCGAGGCGGAAGTGAAAGCCCGCATCAGGGCGGAAAAGAACACCCGATACGAGGCCGAGAAATTAGCCAATGCTCAGGAAAAAGCTCGAAGAGATGCGGAAGCGAAACTGTTAGCCGAAGAAAAGGCTCTGGCAAAATCACAGAGAAGAGTTGAACTGGAAGAAAAAGCCAGAACTGATGCAGAAGCGAGACTTACCGCTGAAAAATTGGCCCGTGCGGAGGCGGAGGCAAGGGCGGCTGCGGAAGAGAGTGCTAAAGCAGCGGCACAGGCCCGAGCGGCAGATGAGGAAAAAGCGAGGAGAGAAGCCGAAATAAGGGCAGCAGCAGCAGAGAAGGCCCGGAAAGAAGCACAGGCAAGGGCAATAGAAGAGGAAAAAGAAGCAACTGCCCTTCAAACAAAAGCAAGGGCGGAAGAAAAATTAAGAATGGAAGCCGAATTGAGGGCGATAGCGGCTGAAAAGACCCGCATCGAAATCGAGGCACAAGCGAGAGCAGAGGAAAAGGCAAGAATTGATATGGAGGCAAGGGCTGCTGCGGAAGAGCGTGCCAGATTTGAAGCAGATGCGCGGGCAAGGACAGAAAAGGAAATGCGGCTGGAAGCGGAAACAAAAGCTCAAATCGAGGCCGAAGAAAAGACAAGAGCGGCAAGAGAAGCAGCAAAGACCGAAAAAATTGCCGAAAAGAAGGCAATTGCAGAAATGAAGGTAAAGGTCAAGGCAGAAGCAGAAGAAAAGGTGATGGCCGAAGCCAAAGCCAGAGCGGAGATATTTGTGGCTGCAAGACTGGCCGCTACCAAAGAGAGCAAAGACATCCCGAAAGCTGCGGCTGTAACTACAGGCAGCAGTATCGAATCGGTATGGAAGAAATGTAAGGAAAAACTTCCGCTTTTGCTATCCCGCCCTGCGGAAGAGGCACCGAAAGAAGACAACGGGATTGAGGGTAAGAGAGAGGTGGTTTCTGAAGCGATTCGCAAGACTGTGCAGTCCGCCGCCGTTGCTTCAGGCGAACTGGCATTGTCAATTATGGCCAAGGAACTATCAAGTAGAGACAGCGGTGCAGTTTCCGGAATATGCGCAAAAGACATTATGCAAACGGACATTGTGTGGGGCAGCAGCGACTACAGTGTGCAGCAGGCTGTCGAAGAAATGCAAAGGCACAATACGAACTATATGGTGGTGGGCCGAAACGGCGTAGTGGAAGGCATTGTATCGAAATCCGATTTGTCGGGAGCGATAAGTCCGTATCTGCGGCCTGAATTTGCGAAGTGGCGCAGGCCTCTCGACGATGCCACTCTCCAGATTAGAATCAGATGGATAATGAGCAGGCTGGTCCATACCATAAAGCCTGAAACACCGCTTCCGGTCATAATGAAAGATATGCGACGCTTAGGCAGACGCGCTATGCCGGTGGTTGACAGGCAGGGCAGGGTGCAGGGACTAGTTACGGTGTTCGATATTTTTAAGGTTTTGCTGAAAAGCAATTCGCAGGGCGCTGATACAATACCGCAAATGTCATCATCGGCGCAGGATTCAAATTTCGCGGACGAAGCGGTCTCTGAGCAAGTGCCGCTCAGTCCGGTTTAGAACAGCATTACCTCTTTTTCTCCTCGATAAGAGTTTTCTGCTCATCAATTATCCGTATGCGGCGTTTTTTGGGCAGGATTTTTACCGAAACATTTGCTTTTTGTCCCGGCTCCAGCTTAAGTTCAAAAGTATCCTTTTCGAGATAATGATACTCCGGAAGGTTGTCGGCGTATATTTTGAGCGTCCATTCGCCTGGTCTGACCTCTTCAAATTCGAACCGGCCTTGTCTGTCGGTAACGGTGCGTTTGATTTCCGAGGCGCTTTTCAACTCTGCGATAGTATTTTCAAGTCCGTAATCCGCAATGGGGACAGCGGTTTTATCACCGGCTCCGACGATATAGGAATCTTTGCTTTTGCCGTCGGTGCGGGCGCTATCGGCGGAGGCGCAAACTATGACCTGTCCCTCAAGTCGTGCGGCCTGCGTTACAGGTATTTCGACAATGGTTTTTTCTCCGCCCTGAACGGTCAGCTCTATGGGGGTTTTCTGAGCGGGGATGCGGTTTAAGCCTATGCTTGCGGTTTCTACATTAAGGAAACAGATGCCCGGTCTGACAGAAGGAAATACGAAGTTGCCGCCGCCATCGGTAACAGCGGTAGAATCGTTGAGCCTGAGTATAACGTTGCCGAGAGCATCCTGCGTCTGCTGGTCAAAGACGTGTCCTTTGATACTGCCGATACTTGTCTTTTTATGGACCGGCAGGCCCAGTGGAATCGTATATTGCGCCAGCAGAGCGGTGTCGTTATCGAGGTCTGAACCGCCGTATATTGTTCTGCGTGCCGTTAAGGAAAGCGTGTTATTATTGATAAAAGTATGGCTTAATCTCATTTCGAGATTGTCCCTGTCGCCGCCGGAGGAGTTTTGGAAATCGTTGGTCTGGAAGGCAAAACCAAGAAATGTTCTGTCGGCTATTCTGTAATCGGCATTCAGGCCTATAGTGGTGCTCTGCCTGTTGTTGCCTGTAAAGTCGGCATTCTTATCATAATAGAGGTAGCCGCTATAAGATTGATTTTTGTTCGGCCTGAAATACAAAGAAGCGGTATATCTCTCCGAGTCGGGAGCGGTATCAGTCAATTTGTTTTCTACCTTGCCCAGCTCGGCAGATGTATAAAAGGTCATTTTATCAATAACCTGGCTTACGCCGACCCTGAAAGTTTTTTCACGATAGTCAAATTCGGGGGTATCAAGCCGGTCTTTACGATTTCTGCTGAACCAGTCGAAAGAAAAGGTGGTGTCGGTTTCGAGCCTGTAGTCTGCGCCAAACTGGTAGTATTTTTCCAGAGGAGCAGAAAAGAAGGTCGGGTCCAAATCGAGATTGTTTTTCTCTCGTCTGAAACTTGCGTTGAGTCTTAGATGTTTGTTTATGGGCAGGGCAACTCCGCCGGCGATGTAATCGAGGTCGCTGTAGTAGCCCGGATAATCCGGCCCTGCGTGGGTGAGTTTGAGATAATAACTTATCAGATTGTTATAACCGTGGAGCCAGGCGAGGTAGGCATTGTCTTTCGCATTGCCGCCTGGTCCGAGTGCGTATTCAAGCTCAAGCTGCGTGCCGGGGGACAATTCAAATTCACCGCTGAGACTTGTAATGTCGCTGGTATCGCCATTTCTGGTCTTCCTGAGGTAGTTGAGGCCGAGCCTGTGCTTCTCATCCAGCATATAATTCATATAGGCGGCGGTTTCTTCGGTGGCGGGTTCGAGCCAGCGGGTCTTCATATGATATATTCCCGCACTATGTTCTTTGTCGATGTTAAGTCTGCCCTCGACTCCCCTGCCATAAAGATAGTTTTCAGTAAGGGAAGAAAGTGAGAAGCTTCGGTCGCCGAGATGAAGCTCATAATCGTCCGTCCAGTAACTTGCGTAGTATTCGTCTCTTTCGCCGAGAACAGATTTATTTTGGATATCAGGGCCTTTGAATCCGAACCTGACGTTCTTTTTCCCCTGCTCGTCGAGAGTCCCTTCGCCGCGAAATTCCGTCTGAAAACCTGATTTGCTGTCCTGATTTGTCTGCGATACATATCTGAGAATTACTTCAGCCGGTATCCTGTGATAATCGTCCTTAGTGCCGCTGATTCTGGGCAGAATATCCACTGCTGCTGAGGACTGGGTCTTTGCCTCGACTTTTGAATCTCCAACGGCCTGTGCGGCGAGGCGGAGACTATGTTTCAGTCTCTTTGTTATTTTCGCATCCGTTTTTACTTTTACGGCAATTGTTTTCGACTGGCCGGGGGCGAGCGTAAATTTTTCGGAGTCGACTACAAAAGGTAAATTTTCGCTGCTGGTCAATTTCGCAGTGATGTTATATTCGGTGTTGCCGAGGTTGGTGACTATAAAGGAGGCTTTATAGTCTTCGCCTGCGATTACGTAATCGGGCGATTCGAGCAATCTGGCTTCCAATTTGCTGACCGGCAGCACCGTTACATAAGCGGTCGAGACATCACGAATTTCGGGATATTTTTTATCTTTAATTATGTAGGTGATTTCGTATTCGCCTGCCATAGCGGTCTGAGGGACAAAAAAGCTGACGAGTTTTGTATCTGTTTCGTTCGGGTTCAGCTCAAACGGGAAATCTTCGGTGATAAGCATCCAGCCGGCAGGCAATTTTACCTCTGAAACAAATTGCCTTTTCTGGACGGTCGGATTGGTTACGCGAAAAGCGGTGGTTACTATGGCTCTTGGCTGAGTTTCGAGCGGCTCTTTTGCTGCGCGGGGACCTAATATGCACTTGAAATTATCCCGGGACGGCCGTTGTAGTTCTACGCGATTACCGTCACTAACATTTTTTTTTTAGGGACGTCGTTCCGGTCCAAATCATCAAAAATATCCGGGACTGCTGCGACGGGCTGATAAGACTTTTGTTCCTGCTGAACCGCCGGTTCCGGCAGAGTTTGTTTTTTGACAAGCACCGGAGAAGGCGCTGCTGCGGTTTTATTATTGCGGTTCAGTTTGCCAATAGCTGCATTCAAGGCGATGACGTCAGCAAGGTTGTCGGCCTTGGTCACACAGGGAATAATTTCCGTGGAATAGGCCGTATTTGCAGAAATTCCCGGCGAACCATTCTGGATAATCTGTGCGGTCAACTGCAGGCGATATTTCAGCACGCCTGCCAATTCCGCCTGCGGCTTTATGGTTACAGTAACCGGCCTTGATTGTCCGGCAGGGAGACTGAAAAGGCTGCTGTCGAGACTGAACGGGATGTTTTCACCGCTGTCAATATTTATGCTGATTGTGTTTGCTGTGGAACTTGCGTTGGTAACGAGGAAACCGACCTTATACTCGCGGCCCGCAATAACAAATTGCGGGACTTCCGAAAGTTTTACCTCCAGCCGTTCGCAGGGTAAAACCACTACATCAACCGTATAAGAATCATAAATAGAGGGATATTTTCTTGCCCTGACGGAATATATAACTTTGTATGTGCCGGCCGGAGTTGTTTCGGGAATGAAAAAGTTCAGCGGTTTTGTAGCGATTTCATTGGGCCGCAGATAAAAAGGGAAATCTTCTGTAATCAGCATCCAGCCCTGGGGAAGCTCAACATTGGCGATAAATTCATATTCTTTGTCGGAGTTATTGGTAATGCGAAGTGTCGTGGCGGCAATTTCCCTGGGATTAACTTCAAGCAGCTCTCTGCCTGCGGGCCTCACGTCGATAGTCCTGCCTTGTGCCGCGGCGCCGGCGGCAAATAAGAAGCAAAACATAATGAGCGTAAGTTTCTTTTTCATTTTTCCAGTTTGAGGCTGTAGTTTGCGCCGAAGATATGGTCTCCGCCGCAATCAGCAACCAGGAGCGCTTTATAATTGCCGGACGGTATTTCGCTGAGGTCGACTTTGTATCGGACAGATGTGCCGGGGAATATGCGTTTTTTTCCGCCTTCGAACCTGCCGATGTAATCGCCTGTATCGTTGTAAATTTCTGCCCAGACAGCGGGCCGCAGCCATCTTTGGCCGGTGTTTTCAATATCAATTTGCAAGGTTCTTTTTTCATTTTCCTTGAGAAGTTTTATATCGAGAAAGCCGATTTTCCGCTCACCGCTGTCAGTAATATCGGTTACCATTTGAACGCCATAGCGAATGACCTGTGTTATGCCTATTTTTGCTTTGTCCTTTTCGGCCAGTGTGCTTTCCGGAGAGCTTTTGGGTATGCCTTCAACCATAATCATACTCCAGTAGGTCCCGTTGAGATTGGGGTTGTTCGGCACTTTCACTGTATAGCTGACGGAGGCTGTTTCGCCGGCGGGGACTACAAGCCGATGGGGATTAAAACTGAGCCAGTTGGCATTAGAACGAGGGAGTTTGCCGGGCGTGCCATAACTGTTGCTGCCATCAAAGCGGAACTGATAGTCTGTCTGGTAGAGTTTCAGCTCCTGTGGTTCGGTGCCGTTATTTTTCAGGAAAATAATTCCTTTGTAAGTTTCGCCAGCCCCAGCCTGCTTTTGATAGGTCAATCCGCCAACGATGGATACGCCGGCACTGCCTTCAGAAACTGCCAGAAAGCTGACAACCAAAGCCACGCAAACAAATTGTGTTTTTGTTTTCAACGTTGTTCCCCTTATGATGAGTCAGAAACCGTGTAATAAATCTTGGTCGTGTAAGTGCCAGGAGGAACCTGTATCGAGACCCCCTCCAGTTTTAACTGCAGATTGATATTGCTTCTGTCGAAGCAGTCGCTACTGCCTCTGAAGAAAGGCTGGTCGGTGTCGGTTATTTCCTGATAAGCAGTTCCGCCTGAAATGGTGCCCGAACCTGAGCCGTCAGAGGTTCTTTTGACGTAGAGGTGGAAATTACCGTGCCAGTTGGTGTCAGTTTTTTTGATGACCAGCGCCCAGTTGCCTGCGGTTGAAGAAATATCGACTATTCCCACATTAGATGCGCTTTCATAGGTGCTGATTAAGTCGCTGCCTGCACCTGCCTGCAAGTCCGAGGCGTCTATAGTCTCTGCCCAGTTACCGGTAACGGTAATAGTAATCGCCCAGCACACCCCACCGCAACAAAGCAGCGGCAGGGCTAACAACAATAATCTTATTCCCTTTCTCAAATTTGCCCTCTCTCATAATAGAAGAGAAAGGCTTTTGGCCCATCCCTGATTTGTTTTAACGTTTTCTATTACACATCGTCTGTAAGCGTCCAGGTAACAGTCTGCTGAGTATTCGTATAGGGCGCCACCATCGCGGTTACCTCCGCCCGGTAAGTAATGGTATTAGCGGAGATGTTACAATTTCCGATGGTTGTTACAAAATCGTAATCAGTGGTTGCTGCGGTAAATTCTTTCTCACCTGCGGAAGTGCCGCCTGCGCCGGTCGGAGCAGCTACGGTTGCATGAAGGTCGATACCACTAAACAGCACATCAATCTGTCCGGTGACTTTTCTGGTTTGGCCTACGGCGACATTTGACGTCCAGTCCATATGTGTGCTGGCATCCGACTCGTCTTCCGGTAAATCGCCCGGTACTAAAGGAGCTTCGATTGTTAATAGGCCGGGGTCGCCGCTGACGGCCAGCTCAGCGATTTCACTGAAAGTAATACTAACAGTCTGATACTTCGTGTCGGTTTCCGCCAATACAACCTGCACAAGGCTGAAAAACAACACGGCGAACAACAAAAGTTTTGCTAAAATCTTCATAATTCATCCCCTAAATTTTCCCCTAATTTTTTACCCTTGTTTTAAAAAGTGGTAATTTAGTTTTGGCTTTACAGCCCTGACGGGCTATCGGCTGCATTGGGGTTATGGTTTATGTAAAACCGGCCCTTTCCCTGCTGCGGACAAGGCATTCCCTGCTTATCTGCAAGGGATTTAACGACCTTAACACGTATAATTTCTGGGAGATGCCTTATGGGACTGTTTAAGTCTCTGACGATGCATTGGAGAGCGGTTATCCCGTGTTTTATATGGTGAACTCAGTTTAGTTTTTTGCTCCAATAACCATTCTGTGATTTTAGGACGTCATTTAATCGTTCTTGCAAAAATCTGTCTATATATATAGATTATGCAATTATCGCTGGAATAACTTAAGGATTGTGCGCAGCGATAAATTACGGAGAGGTGTCGGAGCGGCTGATCGAGCCGGTTTCGAAAACCGGTGTGCTCTTTATTGAGTACCGCGGGTTCGAATCCCGCCCTCTCCGTTAAAGTTGCTTGCTTTGGTAATGGAGCAACTATACTGCCCCCCAGCCCCTGCTATATCATATTCCCAAGCTCATAGTAACAATCTGCTATACACCTTATCCTTGCCAAGGGTTATTGATGCTCCTTTCCCACCCTCATTAGATGTGAGGCGAAAATCAAAAAAGCACAAAAAAACCGCAGAATAAAGCAAAAATAAGGATATTAGTCAATAACTTATAGGATGCTATCCAAAAGCTAATAATTATTGACCAAAAGTCAATAAAATATCATCCAAAGGGGATTTTCCTCTTGACATTCTACTGGTGCAATTAGTATTTTGGTAGTGGAGATTACAGATTTGTGGTCGCATATACTGTTACTGGTCTGAAAAAGATGTCAAGCAGCAAACCAGATTTGGCCGGCAAATTCAGTCGCGGGGGAATTAACATAGTTCAAGCACGAGTTAGTGGCAAGCACACCGGTGTTTACTCGCCGGTTAATTATACAACGGAATCAAAGGTTTCGGGCCAAACAATAAAAAAAAGAGATGAGCAAATTCCAATCGTGTCCAAGCAACCGTGTACCGCAGCGAAGGTTCTTTCGATTTTATTTGAACTCGTTTGAAACAGTTTCATAGGGTAGGGCTATGTATATTTGTTGAAAACAACAGGAGTAACCAAAGAAATATTTCTTAACCCTACGGAAAGGAGGAGTATTTAGGCATAAATGGCCACAAATTTATTTAAGTTCGTTTGAGGCAGGTATCATAAAGTAGGGGTATGAATGCTTGTTGAAAACGACAAAAGTAACCAAAGAAATATTTCTTAACCCTACACAGAGGAGGAATGTTTATGTACAAAAAGTTATTCATTTGTTCTGTCGTGCTGGTTTGTTTCGTTCTGCAGGGAGCAGTCTTTGCCGTAGATGATGAGTCTGACGACTCAGTCTATGCTGCCAATATGATTGCCGAAGAATCCAATGCCCCATCTTACGAACATACCGCATACCCTAAAGCTCCGGCCCGTGCTGCACCACTGACCAAATTTGATGATGCAGGCAAGGGTGATTTGGCGCTGAAAGCCCAGCATGTTTTGGAAGCAATGGAGTTCCCGGGCGACAGAAATCTATTTTGGGTTTACGTAGTAAATAAGCCCTGGGAAGGCGGCACCAGGCCTGAAAAGTTGGACGATTTCGTGGGAATTCATCCAAGACTTCTACTGAATCAGGAAAAGGTAGATGAGCTAAAGCTCAAGATTGCAATCCCAGGCAGTATGCACCAAAAGATATGGCTCAAAGTCAAGACCCTGGCAGACGGCTATATGACCAAAAATCCCGGCAATTTACCTGGGAATGAAGACGCCACCCGTCTCGACGGCGATACTATTCCAAATCTGGCGATTGCCTATCTGATGACGGGCAATTCCGCTTATGCAAACAAGGCAGTAAGCTGGATGACCACAGTTTGCAACTACACCACGTCAGGTCTCCCGAATTGGCAGGGTAATAGAGGCCTCGGCGCCGGCAGTCTCCTTAAGGGGGTTTCGCTCGGCTATGACTGGCTTTACAACTATATGACCCCAGCCCAGCGCCTGGAGATAAAGACTCATCTGGATTACTTTGCAAACAAAATGGCTGCATCGAGCAATTTTGACTCTCCGATGCCACAGCACAGAGAGAAATATCTTACCAACCACTGCCAGGTGGAATACGGCGGTCTGGCTACCGCGGGTTTCGCACTCTATGATGACCCCGCTGTGCCTAACGCAGAAGACTGGATAAGAAAAGCATACAATATTTACTGTACCGCTTTCGATTGCTATGGTAGCGACGGCTGTAGCACCGAGGGAAATCAGTACTACGCTTTGACCCTTGATTGGCAGTGTGCCTTCGATAAGATGGCAAAGGAACTTCTGGGTCGGGATTTTTACGGGGAAAGCAAGTGGCTGCAGAATACAGGCTATTTCATGTTGTATTCGACCCTACCGAACTTCACAACCAGCAACCACGCGATGCAATTCGGGGACAGCTCCTATAATCGCTGGGTCCACGGCCCGACCCATCAATTGTTTAATCTTGCCGGCGAATACCGCAACCCAGTCTTCCAGTGGCTGGCGATGGAAATGATTAATAGAAGCATTGGGACTAACCACGCAATGACCTGGGGTGGCCTGATATGGTATGACGAAACGGTAACTCCCCTGGCGCCTACAACTACCCTCCTGCCGACAGCCCGACATTTCAAAGATGTCGGCTGGTTCACCTCCCGAAGCGACTGGTCAGACCCTAATGCGGTTATGGTAGGCTTCAAGTGCGGGCCAATGCACGGTCACAGGGTCCAGCCTTATTACTTCAAAGAGGTCGATGAAAACTGGCCTGAAACTGTGGACCACAACAACTGGGATTTGACTATGAAATGGCACACCATCGTTAACGGTCATTCGCATGCGGATGTCGGCCAATTCGATGTTTACGCTTATGGTAAATGGCTGGCTATCGATGACTTTGCTGCTGCCAGACCCAAGGCCACGTGGAATCACAGCACCATTCTGGTAAATGGCACCGGTCAGTTCGGCGAAGGGGACCCCATAAACAGCCCCAGCTGGTTTTACAGAGACGCGTATGTAGGGGCCAAAGCTACCAGTATGATTACCAAGGTTAAAAGCAAAACAGACGTCAAGGGTAAAGGCAAAACAGAGTATGAGTACCTTATCGGTGATACAATGAACGTATATAAAGACCCCAACCTGACGGGATTCCGCCGGCATTTCGTTTATATAAAACCCGATGTCGTGATAATCGCCGATGAGCTAAAGGCCGCTGTCAATACCGATTTGCAATCGAGACTTAACGTTGCTTCAGGCACCACAATCGCCAATATCACAGGCGCCACTATCGCCGGTGCAGGGGACAACTATGTGGTAACCAATGGAAATGTTTGTATGGATGTTCAATTCGTTCATCTTCAGCCGATTACCACATCAATCGGCACGCAAGCCGGCACAGGTTTAGCGCTGCGTTTTTTGAAAGCTAATTTTGCCAGCAGCGGCTCAGACCTCCTTGTAAGCGTGCTTCACCCCAGAATGAATACGGACGCCCCGAGTGTTATCACGCAGTCGATTAGCGGCTCTGTAATCAACCTGACGATTCAGTGCGGCGCACGCACGGTAAATGTCAGCCTCGATGTGGCTGCGGATGAAGTGGAAGTTTTTTGATAAACAAAGAAAGTCTTGTTGTGCAGGTTTATATCTGCTTGTCATAACAATAGGACATTGAAGCGTGGCGACCGTGAAGGTCGCCACGCTTTTTGCGTATAACCTGATTTAATCCTGTCCCCTGCAAAAATAGCATATCGCTTCCCGAAAAGGCAAAACCAAAAAACTGCCTCAAAGCTGCTTTTTCTGTTCTTCGCTACGCTATGAACGGTACAGCCGGTCGGCCTTTGGCCGACAGAGCAGGTGAGCAATAGAAAGTTGAAAGTAGCGTAAAGAACTTTTTCGGCTTAATCAAACAGCCGAAATCTGCGAACCTGCGGTCAGCTATCTACTCCCTACCAATCAATTCTGATGGCCGAAAGAAACGGTAATTTTCGTCCGATAAACAGTCATCTCGCCTCTGATAACATCGGCATTATCACAAGCCAGCAAAATCCTTGTCTTAAGAAAGAAAAGTCCCTGTTTATTTTGGTCGACTTCCTCAATTAGCGTTGAACCGTTATTGTTTTATTTTTTGTTGCGGGAAGAAATTGCAGAGCCGACCAAAAATAAAAATCCTGTTAATAGAAGATGATCTTATCGACCGTCAGATGGTTAAACGGACGTTGATGAAGCCATCACAGACCGCAGCGGAATTTGATATCGAATGTGCCGGCAGTCTGGCAGAAAGTTTCGAGCAACTCAGTAAAAACAACTTTGACGTAATACTGCTGGATTTGGGACTGCCTGACAGTAACGGTCTTGAAACTGTTGACAGAGTCGCCAAGGAAAAACCCCGAATACCAATTATTGTGCTGACAGGATTAGATGATAACGAAACAGGTTTCACCGCAATAAAGAAAGGTGCTGCAGACTATCTTGTCAAGGGTATAACCGTCGAGTATCAACTGATGAAGAGTATCCTCTATGCCATCGAACGCAAGCGGGTGGAAGCGGCGCTGCAGGAGAGCCAGATGCAGTTAGCGGCTGCGCAACGGCTGGCGAAACTGGGCAGTTGGCAATACGATGCCGCCACACAAAAAACTACCTGGTCGGAAGAAATGTTTCACATTCACGGTTTAGACCCCCGGGCAGGTATTCCGTCGCTCAAAAAACTCTCCGATATGGTCCATCCCGAAGACAGGGAATTATGGGGTAAAACAATCGAAAAGGCGCTCAATTCCGCTTCTGCGGAAGAAATCGAGTTCCGCATCATACGACAGGATGGCCAATGCCGCTGGCTTATTGCACGGCAGGCGACGAGCGGCCCACTGGGGAGTAATTGCTATTACGGCACGCTGACGGACATTACTGAGCGTAAAAAAACGGAAGAAGATCTGCGAAAAAGCGAAAAGGTCGCAAAAATGGCTTATGAACAGCTTGAAATAGCTAACAGAGAACTCAAAGAAATGCAGTCGCAGATAGTTCAAAATGAAAAACTGGCATCGATAGGTCAGCTCGCCGCCGGCGTAGCTCACGAAATGAATACTCCCGTCGGTTTTGTCGCAAGCAACTTCCAAACGCTCGAAAGTTATGTGAAAAAATTCAGAACGCTTATGGAAATGTACGAGGATATTGTCAAACAAATCGAAATTTCCGACAAATTGCAGCTATTAAAAAAAGCAGAAGCTATCGCTCAGGCATATCAGACAATGAAAATGGACTTCATCTTAAAAGACATTCAAGGCTTATTCAGCGAATCAAGGGAAGGTCTGGAAAGAGTTACCGATATAATCCAGAACCTGCGAGACTTCTCAAGGATTGACCAGGCTGAAAATATAGGTGAATACAATATCAACGACGGCATAAATGCAACGCTGTCGGTGGCACGAAACGAAATCAAATACGACGCTGAGGTAAAAACCGAATTCTCTGAAGTGCCAACTATCTTCTGCAATTCCGGTCAGATAAACCAGGTGCTTCTCAATATCATATTAAATGCGGTTCAGGCCATAAAATCCGAAGGGGACGAGAAAAAAGGAATTATTACCATTAAGACCTACGCTGTAGACAACAACGTCTTTTGTCAAATATCCGATAACGGACCCGGGATTGCCCCCGAAACAATAAAGAAAATTTTCGACCCATTTTTTACAACCAAACCAGTCGGAAAAGGTACAGGCCTGGGATTGAGTATCTCGTATGATATTATTGTGAATAAGCACAATGGCAAAATCTTAGTTGACAGCACCGCAGGCAAAGGTGCGACGTTCACAATAATTTTGCCGATAAAAACGAAACAGGAAAACAGTTCGCGAAACGTAGAAATCTATGAAATGCAGGAAAATACTATCCGCTGACAACAAAGGAGCAATAAAATGGAAAATAGAACGGTATTATTCGTTGACGACGAGCAAAAAGTTCTGACATCACTTGAAAGAGGGCTGCTTGACGAGCCATATAAAAAGCTTTTCGCCCAGAGCGGCAAGGAAGCCTTAGAGATTCTCAAGAATAACCATGTCCACGTAATTGTAACTGATATGAGAATGCCGGAGATGTCCGGATTAGAACTTCTGAGAATAATAAAAACGCAATATCCGGATATTGTCAGAGTTGTATTGTCAGGTTATACGCAGGTAACCACCCTGCTGACCGCAATAAACCAGGGAGAAATTTACAAATTCATTACCAAGCCATGGAAACTCGAAGAAGAATTTAAAACAACCGTCCGGCAGGCGATAGAATATTACGAACTGCACCAGAAACGCGAGGCATCGCTGACTAATCCATCTTAATCGATTCACCACACTGCCGTTTTGCACCAGCGAAGTTGAAACTGTGTTCTCCTCAGTGGTTCCGCAAACCTTATTTGGGTATTAGGGCGTCAACAATAGCCTTGCCGAATTTGGGGGCGGCTTCCGGCCCGCTGGCAGTAATGATAAGGCCGTCCTGCTCGACAGAAACGCCCGTATATTCAGCACCAGCCCCCTGCAGTTTTCCCCGCTCTGATATAAAGGATGTAACTTTGACATTTTTAAGTATGTGTGCATTGGCAAATATGGTAGGCGCTATACAGATTGCGGCGAGGACTTTTTGTTTATCTTTTGCCCTGCGGGCAATATCCAGAGCAGTCTGATTATCAAAATACTCTCTTGCACCAGAGCCGCCCACAAAAATGATTGCGTCATAATCACTAACGGAGATGTCTTTGAGGAGCATTTCAGCTTTGGCCTTTCCGCCAAGCATACCTTTGATTGCGCCGGTTTTCGTGCTTGCTACGGTTGTCTCCACGCCTGCTTTTTCGAGAGCAAGTTTGGTTTCAAAAAGCTCTTCATCTCTGAAGTTTTCGCTTGCGATAATTAGGACGGCTTTTTTCGGCTCTGCCTGTTTCATCTGAACGGCCTCCTTTTTTTCTTCTTTGGTTGTTTGAGCAGTTTCCTTCTTTTCTTTGTCTTTTTTAACCGGCATATTTTCAATGGGGTAACCGACACAGAGTATATAAAGCGGTTCAAGGCCGGCAGGCAGTTTACATACGCTGCCGACATCTTTTGTATCGAAGGCGCCGACTGTTACGGAGCCTAATCCGAGACTTACTGCCTGCAGTTGAATGTTCTGTGCAATGTGGCCTGCTTCAAGGAGCATAAATTTTTGGGCCTTTTCGCCGTATTTGGCCGCAAGTTTTTCCACAGAGCCTGCGATAATAATATCGCAGGGTGCGACGGCCACTGCTTTCTGGCCAAGAGCGGCTTCCGAGAGACTATTACGAATGTCAGCAACAAGTGCTTCTTCCAGATAATGCTTTTGCGGATTGTAAGCGAACAAGCCGTCCTCGGTGGCAAAATACAGAGTTATGGGGTAAACGGCCCCTGCTGACGGCGCTGTTCTAAAACCTCTTTGTTTTTCAGTTATACCCTGGCCTGCCCAGGCGAGCTGCGCAATCTGTTCGAGACCAAGCGGCTGAGCAGTAAATTGTCGCACACTTCGCCGTTTCACTAATGCCTGCTCAATGCTGGTCCTGCCTGTTAACTTCGGCTCAGGAAGCAGAATTATTCGGGGCTCGTATGCGCCGAAGCAATCTGCGACAAGACCCGTAAAAATTATTGCTAAGATTGTCAGATTTTTCATTTTTCATTCTCCCAATCGGTTTTTTGAAACGGTATTCCACAATGCCGTTATAATTATACCTTCAAAACAAACGGTGAACAGGTTTTTTGAAAATTTGCACCACTTTTCGTGCAAATAACTTATTACATTATGTCGATAACTCTGATAAAATTAAAAGCGCCGTCCGCAAATTGTAACTTCAATAACTGCCGGACAAAACGATATTTGAGAGAAAGAATGACATTATCGCGTAGACAAAAAGTTACTATAACTCTGCTGCTGTTTTACTGGCCCGCGATTTTTACGCTTACGCATATACCGCTGCCTCCTATGCCTGCGATTTTCAGAAATATCTGGCAGCCCGATAAGATTTTTCACTGCATTGTTTATTTAATCCTGGTTTTTCTACTGTGGTCTGCAATAAGTCCCTTCGGAAAGGTAAACTGGGGCAGACCTGCGGCGTGGTGGATACTTTTAGTGGTGGTGTGGTACGGCGTGACTGATGAATGGCTCCAGGGCTACGTGAATCGCAGCCCCGACGTTATGGATTTTTTAGCCGACCTGACTGGTGCGCTGACGGGGCTGATTCTGCTTTCATTCTTTTCTTTTTGGCCGGCATTTCTTGTGCTGACAGGCGGCAGTATATTTATCACGGCAAATCTCACTCGGCAGGCAAACTGGCCCGAGCAGTTACCTGTGATAAATACCGCATTTTGTTTTTTTGCATATGTTTTTTTCTGCCTGCTGTGGATGCGGTATATGCATCATTTTTTCCCGGTGAAGGCCCCGCAATTAAGATGGCTGACAGGGGCATTGGCTTTGCCGACCGCCCTCTTGATTGCGGCAGAATTGTTTTCGGCAGTTGCCGGCGGCGGTTTCAGGCCGCAGGATATAGCTGTCTCACTGGGCGGGATTGCTGTATCTGCCGCCGCTGTTTTTCTGGCGGCGTTACTTAAGCATAACTTTGCGGGGAAAACGTCACGGGAGAGATGATTGACGCTTTTTGAACGGGGTGTAAAGAGGGTCGCCTATCAAAACCAACTGCCACGAGTTGAACGGCTGCGTGTGATAATATGCTTCGACGAGACAACAGCCATCAAGCAGCTCCAGGAAAAATTCTCTCGGTTCGGGAAATGAATGAAGATACGGCTCAGCAACGGCGCCAAGGGTGGCGGTTATTCCTTTTCTGAGCATAGCAGGACACCACTGAGAACTGTTTGGGTCGCGAAGGTCAATCGCCTCAAGGCTTGAGATGTGATAACCTATCGCGCCGTCGACAAAGTCAAAGGCATCGATATATTTTTGCAGGCTGTACCAGCCGCAGTAAATAACTGTTCGGGGACAACTATGAGGCTCAAAAAGTTTTTCCGTTCGTTCCTGTGTTACGGTAAAATCCGTTCGCAGCATCAGGAGCACAACCAAGTCCCGCAGCGACTGGTCGTAGCAGCCGAAGGAAGAGGGAGTTTTATCCTCTGCAAGTCCCCGTGAATCGATGTAAGCAGCACCGTGTAAGCCGGTTCTTTCCGCTGACATCGCCTTGTCGATAAGTCCCTGCGCTATTTTAAAACCCGGCCCATCAAGCCGGCATATCATAAGGGACTTATAGTCCCAGTATGGCATTTTATATTTAAGCTTGTTCGGCTGCCATCGGTATAACTCATAGCTGCCGAACAATATCATCGCCAGCTCACTGTCGACTGATGCGCCCGTTTCTTCCCCATTGATGCGGTCGATTTCGGATTTCAGATAAGCGATGTTCTTTTCGACATTTTTTTTTTGCTCTGCAGAAGCGGCCAAATTATTCAGATTTAGCATCGCGAGCCTGCCTTGTTCCCGCTCAAAACTGCTTTTTAGCTGTGCTAATTTGTCCGACTCGTTTTTTAATGCGCCCCTTTTTCCAACTTTAATGGGGACGCCATAAGTGGTGAGGAGACACCTGATTTTGCCTGCGAATTCTGCGCCGGACAATTTATTGCGAACCGGGCCGGCAATCTGTTTATCATAGTCGTCTCTGCTGATGGTATCACTTAAACCTGTCCCCAGAGGCAGGGCGAGAATATTGTCGGCCGGGACATTTCGTTTTTCGCAGTAATACTTTGCGAGAGCGACAGACTGGTTGCAGTCGCTGTTAGCTATGATTAGTATCTCGTTCGGTTCCAATGCAAAAACCGGCGAACACCCTAAAATTACCGACAAAAATACAACGAGATATTTATACACGGCCTGAGGAGTCTCCTCTGGTAAGCTCGGTTTGTGAATATTTTTTTTCGTATATGCTTTTTCGTCTGAACACCTGCGCGATGGTTATAAGAATTATTTTAAGGTCCAGCCAAAGACTGGCTGTTTCCACATATTTGACATCGAGTTCAAGTTTCTCCTCTCGCGTAAGTTCACCTCTTCCTGATATTTGAGCCAGCCCTGTCAGGCCAGGTTTTACCAGCAACCGTTTTTTTTGCCGCTCATTCCATTCGGCTACCTGCGACATATATAGCGGTCGAGGCCCGATGATGCTCATATCGCCCTTGAGGACATTGAACAGTTGTGGCAGTTCATCGAGGGAATACTCTCGCAGCCATTTTCCGACCGCCGTCAGTCGCGGGTCATCCTTGGACTTCGGACTTGCGCCGAAGGGGTCGATATTCATTTCCATTGTGCGGAATTTGTAGAATATAAAAGGCCTGCCGTTTTTACCTGCCCTCTCCTGTTTAAAAATAGCTGGTCCTTTACTGCCAGCTCGAATGACTGCCAAAATAATCAAAAAAAATGGTGATAACACAACTATCACCAAAAAGGATATTGCTATATCTAAAAACCTTTTCATACTGCCTGATGAAAGCGAGTTATAAAATCCACACTTCTCCGGGCCGTCTTCTCATCGGTCCGAGGATGCAAAGGCAAATTGACAACTTCTCTACAAGCCTTTTCAGCCTCGGGACACATTCCTGTTTTATAATCATAAATTTCCAAAGGTGTTTCAATCGGATGCAGCGGGCACTCAAACCAACTGCCCAATTCTACTCCTGCACCTGCAGCTTCAGTCAGGGCTTTGTCTTTTTCTGTGATTCTTACGGGGTATCTGACTATCACCGGGTCCATAATTGTCCTGTTACATTTACGAAGCGTCCAGCCTTTTTCCTCAAGCAATTTGTCATATAACGCAACCATCTTTTTACGATGAGCAATATTCTGCCCGACTTTCTTCAACTGCCTCAAACCCGATACGGCCTGAATACAGCTCATAGCCTTGAAAAAATCATCCGCCATTACAGGTTTAAACTCACCTGTGCTTGAAGACCCCACAACGACACCCTTTTTTGTAAGATATCTAAAAATTGTTTGAGCAATCGCTGTTGTCCGCGGATAAATAAATGCTCTATAAATCGCAAGCTGGATTGCCAACATAAGGACTTCTTTCGGCGATGGACTGCACAATTCGTTGGCATAAATCAACTCAATTTTTTCAGCGAGGGCTGAATCATTAGCTAAAGCCATCCCGCCAATGCCGGCTGTAAAAGGTTTGTTCCATTGGAATGAAAAATAAGATGCTATGCCGAATGTTCCGACCAGTCTGCCTTTGTAAGTCGAACCAAGGGCAAGGCAACAGTCTTCAATCAGGGAAATGTTATTTCTTTCGGCAATATCAATGATAGCATCCATATCGCAGGGGTAGCCATACGTATGCTGAGCTATTATAACTTTTGTGTTTCGTGTGATTTTTCCCTGCAGCAAATTTACATTAATATTGTATGTCGCAGGTTCAATGTCAACATAGACCGGCTTCGCACCGAGATATTTAATCGGGTTTACATTCATCACGCAGGTATAACCGGGCAAAATTACTTCATCGCCTTCATTAACACCAATAGCCTTTAAAATCGCATACATCGCGACTCTGCCCTTCCAAAATGAAAACGTATAAGAACATCCAAACCATTCGGCAAATGCCTTTTCAAATTTACTATGGTCGGTATTTATAGCATTCTCCTCTGTATTTTTTTGTATGCGTATTGATTAGACAGGCTCGTTATCTTTTATCGGAGACGGCGCATCATATATCTGCTGTCGATAAAGCCGAATCATAGCCATAGACTTGCGAATTGTATAACTTCTGGGGAACAATCTGCCGAGCATTTTCAGGCAAGGTTCATTAATTGCGGAAACCATCCATTGAATTTTCTTTGAGAATAGGAGGCGTTGTTTTATAGGCTGAAGCGTCCAACCCATTCGGCTCTTGAAGTGGTCAAGGTCGGGAGTGGCCTCCAGTGAACCGAGGCCGTAGCAAATTCCTTTACATTTTTTTTCCTGAAAGAAGTGCTGAGCCGCCTTAAGAGCCAGGGCATTGTTGGGATATTTATCCCGAAAAGAGGTGGCGGAATGGTTTACGACCCACTCCACCCAGTCATTTACCTCAATGGCCACTAAAAATGCTGCAAGCTGACCGTTTACAAATGCCCCCCAGGCGCTAATTCCTGCCGTTGCCTGTGCCGCCTGACAGTATTTCCGCCAATAATTCGGGTCAGCATACTGGCTTTCACGGCCCTGTCGCAAGGCAGTGTCCTGATTCAGAGGAAGGCCGTCCTCAATAAGGCTTTTTAAATCTACTTGTTCGACAACGCAATTTTCTAAACCGCGGCGAGTCTGGTTTCTGGCCTTTTGGTGCTGACTGCCAAGGTCGTAATCAGGATTGGTATTTACAGCCAATGTGCTGACAAACCCGAAATTATTTATGGAGGTAGGATATCTGATAACTCTTAATTTGTGTTCCTGCAACAGGCGGTCAATTTCTGTTTTCTGCGGTTCAATCAATTTGTAATATGGAAAAGAAAGGAGAGCTCCGGGCTGGATTTCATACCACCAGGCGGTTTCGCTTTGGATAACTTTATGCCCCATGCGTTCGAAAAACTCACCCATAGGGTTTGACTTTGCGTCCATTAGTTTCTCCTGTTATAATCCGAGTTCCTCGACTCCCGTGAAAAATCCTGCTTCTGTAAATTTTCAAATTCTGCTTTTAAAATCCGATAATTTAATTTATCCTCTTTTTGTTTAAACTTGATATATGCGCCCTTAACTATGTTTTCAAGCTTAAATCCGCATTTTTCAAGAACCCTTGACCTTACCCCATTTATTG
>Ga0315278_10001226_pt1 | contig 22322 bp, 18 predicted proteins | sample YL17G06_0_MG_FD_203880 | JGI IMG/M metagenome (GOLD analysis project Ga0315278, IMG submission 203880) | Sediment microbial communities from Yellowstone Lake, YNP, Wyoming, USA - YL17G06_0 | ecosystem: Environmental > Aquatic > Freshwater > Lake > Sediment | place: USA: Wyoming | collected... | reverse complement strand
CGACTTGCACGAACGCGAGCTCGGGCAGCCACGCAGTGCTCGCGCCGCGCACCGCGGCGAGCGCCTGCAGCTCGCGTCGCAGGCCTTCGTCCGCAACGGTCGCGAGGTCGAAGCGGGGCGCGAGCACCGGCGCGAGGCGCGCCTGCAGCATGCCGTAGAGCTCGCGCTGTGGGTCGTTGGTGCGGAAGTCGATTCCGGTTTCGCGGTCGAAGGACGCGTTGCGGCCGTACACGTACTCCTTGACCTCGTCCGACGCGCCGCGATACCAGTAGTCGGCCGTCGGCTGGCGCGCCGCCTTCGGCAGGAGCACGAGGAAGTTGAACTCGCCTTCCATGCGCATGAAATCCATGTACAGCCGGCTGTCGAGCTGGTGCCCGAGGTCGCCGTACACGTCGTAGCCCGCGACGAGCAGGTAGTAGATGCGCTCGAAGAGCGGATAGCCGATCACCCACGCGGTCTTCGGCGGATCGCCGACGAGGCCCTGCACGACCGACGCGCTGTCGGAATGGCGGAACACGGTGAGCGCGGCGTTGGGGTTGCGCCCGTCGCCGTTCCAGATGAGCGCGAGGTCGACCTTGCCCGGCGCGGCGAGCGCCTGGTCCAGCGCCCGGCTTTTCGCCTGGAGAAAGCGCCGCTCGAGCCGCGCGTATTCGAGCCAGGGCCCGATCGCCGACGAGTTACTGCCCTCTGCCGCAGGCAGGCGCAGGTCGCCGGCCTGGCGCGCGAGGAGCTCGGCAGTGGCCTCGCGGAGGCCGGCCCCGGGGTCGACGAAGGTCACCCAGAAGCGGTCCTCGATGACGTCCAGCGCGAGCTGGCCGCGGCAGACCGGGCCCTTGATGAAGTTCATGATGAAGTACTGCGCTTCGTCGAGCATGAAGCGGTAGCGCGAGTCGGCCGGTATGGCGCTGAACGCGATGAACGGATTCGACGCCGTTGCGGGCGCGTACGACGGCATTGTGTTCACCGTGTACGCGGGCGCGAGGAACCACGCGCGGAACTTCGCCATACGCTCCGGGCCCAGCGCGTAGGGGATGTACGTCTTTGCGAGGATCGTCTCGCGCTCGGGCGTGAGCCGGTAGTACTCGCGCGGCACGCCCGGATCGTCGTACGGGCGGCGCGTCGCGATCGGCACGGCCGGCTGTCCCGGCGGTACGCCGGATCGCACGATCCGGAAGACGCGGTGCGCCGGATCCGAATCGAAATAGAGATATCCCAGGAAGAGGTGCTCGTACAGGTAGCGGCTCATCAGCCGTTCCTTGAGCGAGTCGCCGTTGAGGAACGCCTCCCAGGCTTGCACTTCGCGCATCAGTTCCGGCGCTACCGGGACGGGACCCTCGTACGGCGCGCCGGCCGCGAGCCAGCGCGTGAGCGCGCTCATCTCGCGCTCGTCGAGTCCCGGCAGACCGTAGGGCATTCCGGCCAGCGGGCGCTCGCGCTCGTAGGCGTCGAACTGATCGATGCGTGGGCAGGATTGGGTCCGGTCGAGCGAGAAATCGAATGGTTTCGGCAGCACCGCTTCCTTGGGCAGCGGATGAGCGCGCTTCATCTCGAGACTGCGGTAGAGCACGCTCAATGCGAGGTTGTTCTCGGGCGTCGGCGTCCGCTCGTTCAGGATCGGGTAGAAGCCCTTCGCCCGCCATGCGGAGGGCAACTGCGCGTCGACGAAGAGCCGCGTTGGCGGCGCTTCGGTCAGACGGGTGCCGTAGACCAATGCGGTGCTGCCGCCGCGCGCGATGCCCTCCCACGCGCCGAGCTTGATCTGGCAGGGCGCGTCGTAGCAGCCGTGGCAGACGACGCAGCGGCGCTCGAGGATCGGCTGCACGTCCTTGCGGTAGGACATCCCACCGGACGGCGCGAGCGGGTTGTCGTAGCGCGTGGGGTCCGGCACGCCATAGCGCTGATCGAAGGCGTCCTGCGTGAGGGTCGCGCAGCTTGCGAGACAGACGACGAGGACGGCGAAGGGCGTTCTGCGCATCCGGTCCTGCTCAGCCCTTGCGGCGCGTCGTCGCTTCGGTGCTCTTGCGCGGCGCTGGCGTCGCCGGTAGTCCGGTGTGCTGTGTCCGGAACGGTCTGTCCTGGGACCGGTCGAGGGGCCGTTGCGCGCTTCCGCCGCGCCTACCCTCGTGCGCCTCGCCCGTCCCCGCCGGCTGATACACCGGCACGAGTTGATGCTTGCCGCTGCCGATGAGATCGGCGCGGCCCATGCGCCGCAGCGCCTCGCGCAGCATCGGCCAGTTGTTCGCGTCGTGATAGCGCAGGAACGCCTTGTGCAGGCGGCGCACCTTCAGTCCCTTCGGCACGATCACGTCTTCGCTCGCGCGCGACACGCGCCGCAGCGGGTTCTTGCCGCTGTGATACATGGCGGTCGCCGACGCCATCGGCGAGGGCAGGAACGCCTGCACCTGGTCGGCGCGAAAGCTGTTCTTCTTCAACCACAGCGCGAGTTCCAGCATGTCCTCGTCGGTGGTGCCGGGGTGCGCCGCGATGAAGTAGGGGATGAGGTACTGCTCCTTGCCCGCGTCCTTCGAGTAGCGGTCGAAGAGCTCCTTGAAGCGGTAGTAGGTCCCGACGCCCGGCTTCATCATCTTTGAGAGTGGGCCTTCGCCGATCGCTTCGGGCGCGATCTTGAGATAGCCGCCGACGTGGTGCTGCGCAAGCTCCTTCACGTACTCGGGCGACTCGATTGCGAGGTCGTAGCGCACGCCCGAGGCGATCAGCACCTTCTTGATGCCCGGCAGCTCGCGGGCGCGCCGATAGAGCTTGATGAGCGGCGCGTGGTCGGTGTTCAGGTTCGGGCAGATGCCGGGATAGACGCACGAGGGCCGGCGGCAGGCGCTCTCGATCTCGCGGCTCTTGCACGCCAGGCGGTACATGTTTGCGGTCGGCCCGCCGAGATCGGAGATCACGCCGGTGAAGCCCGGCACGGTGTCGCGCACCGTTTCGATCTCGCGGATCACCGAGTCCTCCGAGCGGCTCTGGATGATGCGGCCCTCGTGCTCGGTGATCGAGCAGAACGTGCACCCGCCGAAGCAGCCGCGCTGGATGGCGATCGAGAAGCGGATCATCTCGTACGCCGGGAGCTTCGCGTTTCCGTAGAACGGGTGCGGCTGGCGCCGGTACGGCAGCTCGTACACCCAGTCCATCTCTTTCGTCGCAAGCGGGATGGGCGGTGGGTTCAGCCACACATCGATATCGCCGTGACGCTGCACCAGCGCGCGCGCGTTGCCGGGATTCGATTCGACGTGCAGGATCCGGGAGGCGTGCGCGTACAGCACCCGGTCGTTCGCCACCTGCCCGTAGGCCGGGAGCCGCACGACGCTGTGGCTGCGATCGGCGTTCTTCACGTCGCGCTCGAAGCGCACGACCAGATGCGCCGGCCGTGCCGTCTTCGTGCCCGCGTTGTCGGCCATTGCGTACGGATCGACCGGCGGATTCAGCGGGCCTGGCGTGTCGAGGTGCGTCGAGTCGATCTCGATCCAGTCGGGCGGCAGGAACCGGCGCACGAAGGCGGTGCCGCGCAGGTCGGTGATGTCGTGGATGCTTTCGCGCTCGGCGAGCCGGTGCGCGATCTCGCAGATCTGCCGCTCGGCGTTGCCGTAGACGAGCAGATCGGCCTTGGCGTCGAGCAGGATCGACCGGCGCACCTTCTCCGACCAGTAGTCGAAGTGCGCGATGCGCCGCAGCGACGCTTCGATCCCGCCGATCACGATCGGGACGTCGTTGAACGCTTCGCGCGCGCGCTGGGCGTAGACGATGACGGAGCGGTCCGGCCGCTTGCCGCCTTCTCCGCCCGGCGTGTACGCGTCGTCGCTGCGGATGCGGCGATCCGCGGTGTAGCGGTTCACCATCGAGTCCATGTTTCCCGCGGTGATGCCGAAGAACAGATTCGGCCGGCCGAGCGCGGCGAACGGCTCCGCGCTGTGCCAGTCCGGCTGCGCGATGATCCCGACGCGAAATCCCTGCGCCTCGAGCACGCGTCCGATAATGGCCATGCCGAAGCTGGGGTGATCGACGTACGCGTCGCCAGTCACGACGATCACGTCGCAGCTGTCCCAGCCGAGCGCATCCATCTCGGCGCGCGACATGGGCAGGAACGGCGCGGTGCCGAAGCGCGCGGCCCAGTGTTTGCGGTAGCGCGTGATGTCCGGGGCGTTTTGCATGGAGGCACGGATTAGACCAGAAGCGAAGGAGGGCGCGACGTCCTCTTGACGGGTATTGCTACCGGGTGTTACCGTGGTGTCACCTCCTGACAAAACGCGCTATGACCGCCACCACAACCCTCAAGCTGCCGGAACCGCTCAAGGCTCGTATCGCCCCGCTCGCCGAGGCGGCGGGAAAAACGGCGCACGCCTGGATGATCGACGCGCTGGAAGCGCAGGCTGCGTTGGCGGAGATGCGCGAGGCGTTCATCGCCGACGCTGAAGCATCCGCAGCGGACGTCGATGCTGGCGGACCGCTGTACGCGGCCGAAGAAGTGCACGCATACATCGTGGCGCGCGCCGCGGGAAAGACGGCACGCCGCCCGCAGCCGGCACGGCGCACACGCAGACGCTAGGACGCGCCGCAGCGGACTCCTTTGGCCGCCATCTTCTACAGCGCGCGCGCGCTCGCCGATCTCGACCGGCTATTCGACTTCCTTGCTGCAGTCGAACCCACTGCCGCCGTCGACGCAGCGGAGGTCATCGTGGACGCCGTTCGGGTGTTGAAACGTCACCCTCACATCGGCCGGCCGGTCCGAGGACGCCTGCGTGAACTCGTGATCTCCTATGGCCGGACCGGGTATGTCGCGCTCTACCGGGTTTCGCCGCGCCGGAACAAGATAGAGATCCTTGCCATCCGGCACCAGCGTGAGGCGGGTTACCACGCCTAGCCCGCCTCGCAGTCACTTTTCTCAGCGCTTGGTGATCACGACTTCGAGATACTCGCCCGGCACGACGAGCGATCCCGGCCCTGCGATGTTCCATTTCCCGAGCAGCGTCGTGAGCTCGCCTTCCAGCGCGTTCTGACGCGCGGCGTCGAGCGCCGCGAACGCCTTGTGCGTCGGGCCGTAGAAATCGCGGAAGATCTGGATCCAGTGCGCGGCCGAGCGGTAGCGGAAGTTGAAGTTCTTGCGCACCGTCCGGATGTCGGCGGCCTGCGGCCCGAACAGTTCGACGAGGTGCGGCTCGGTGCCCCACAGCATCGGCGATTTAAGGCCGGCGGGCGGGGGCACGTACGCGCCGATGACTTTGAACAGCGCGCCGAGGAAACCCTCCGGCGTCCAGTTCGCGAGGCCGATGCGGCCGCCGCTGCGCACGACTCGCAGCATCTCGCGCGCCGGCCGGGCGTGATCCGGCGTGAACATCGAGCCGAAGGTGGACAGCACGGCGTCGAAGCTCGCGTCCGCGAACGGCAACGCCTCGGCATCGGCGACCTTGAACTCGACCTCGAGACCCTCGGCGGCGGCGCGTGCGCGGCCGCGCTCGAGCAGCGCGGGCACGTAGTCGGTCGAGGTGACTTGCGCGAACCGGCGCGCGGCGGCGAGTGTCGCGTTGCCGTTGCCCGCCGCGACGTCGAGCACGCGCTCGCCGGCACGGATGTCGGCGGCTTCGGCGAGCGACTCGCCGACGATCTGCAGCGTGGTGCCGATGACGGCAAAATCGCCGCTCGCCCACGTGGCCTGCTGACGCTGCTTGATGGCCGCGAGATCGGGCGCTTGCGGCTGCGGGCCGTGCGGCTCGGAACGGGTGCGAAGCTGTAGACTGCTCATGGTGTGCTCTCCTGGTGTCTGGGTTCGGGAAACGGGTTCGTTCGCACCTGCGAACGCAGCGCATTCTTCCGGTCGCGCGCGCTTGACGCTCCTCCGCGCGTCGTGCCGGTTTGCCCGCACGTCCTTTTCGGCGCCGGCGTCTGCTCGAACGTCCACCGCGCTTGATCGAGCGTCCGGAGAGTCGGGTCGATGACCCGCGATACGCTGTCCGATGTGCTGCGTTCCGTCCGCCTACGGGGCGCGGTGTTCTACTTCGTGAGCTGCGGCGACGAGTGGGCCGCCGAGGCGCCCCCGGCCAAGGAGATCGCCGCCGCGGTCATGCCGGGCGTCGAGCACGTGATGGAGTACCACGTGGTGACCAAGGGCGTGGGCTGGGCGGCAATCCTCGGCCAGCCGCCGGTGCGCCTCGAAGAAGGGGACATCGTGATGTTTCCGCACGGCGACCCGCACGTGATCTCGAGCGCGCCGGGGCTGCGGCCGACGAAGCCCGATGCGGCGTGGTTCTTCGCGACGCGCGATGCACCGAAGCCGATTCCGATCGCCTACCAGGGCGCCGAGCAGATCTCGGTCGGCACGCTGGCCCTGGACGCGCAGACGAACATCGTGTGCGGCTTTCTCGGCTGTGACCTGCGGCCGTTCAATCCGCTGATCGCCACGCTGCCGCGCCTCCTGCGCGTGCCTGCGGCGGGCGAGGGCATCTGGGTCGCGCAGGTGATACAGCAGGCGGTCGGTGCCTCGCGGAGCCGGCGTCCCGGCGCCGAAGCCGTGCTGGAGCGGATGAGCGAGATGATGTTCGTCGATGCCGTGCGGCGGTACGTCGATGTGTTGCCCGACGAAAGCAAAGGCTGGCTCGCGGGCTTGCGCGACCGGCACGTCGGACGCGCGCTCGCCCTGCTGCACGATGCGCCGGCGCGCGACTGGACGATCGAAGCGCTCGCCGCCGAAGTCGCGCTGTCCCGCTCCGCGTTCTACGACCGGTTCGTGCAGTTCCTCGGCCAGCCGCCGATGCAGTACCTCACGCAGTGGCGCATGCAGGTGGCCGCGAAGCTTCTGCGCGAGGGGCGCGCGCCGGTGGCGTCGATCGCGCTCGAGGTGGGCTACGACTCCGAAGCGGCGTTCGCGCGCGCGTTCAAGCGCCTCACCGGGACCCCGCCCGCCGCGTGGCGGCGGGAGCGGCAGGCCAGCGGCGCTTGACGCTGCGTGCGCCGGTATATAGTCCGCACATGAAATACAGACCTCTGGGACGCACCGGCGTTCAGGTGTCGCAGCTCTGCTTCGGCACCATGTCGTTCGGTGGCGATGCGGACGAGAGCGCCTCGGCGGCGATGTACAAGGCGGCCCGCGACGCCGGCATCAACTTCTTCGACACCGCGAACCAGTACAACGACGGGCGCTCGGAGGAGATCCTCGGCGGCTTAATGCAGGGCAACCGCGAAGACCTCGTGCTCGCCACGAAGGGCTTCAATCCGACCGGGCCGGACCGCAACGCACGCGGCCTCTCGCGCCGCCACATCACGCGCGCCGTGGAGGAAAGCCTGCTGCGCCTCAAGACCGACCGCGTCGAGGTCTACTACCTGCACCAGCAGGACGCCGGGACGCCCCTTGAGGAGTCGCTGCGCGCGCTCGAGGATCTCGTGCGGGCGGGCAAGATCCTGTATCCCGCACTCAGCAACCACGCCGCGTGGCAGACGCAGAAGTCGCTCGATTTCCAGGAAGCACAGGGGTGGGCACGGCTCGAGGTCATTCAGCCGATGTACAACCTCGTCAAACGCCAGGCCGAGGTGGAGATCCTGCCGATGGCCGAGGCGAACGGCGTCGCCGTCGTGCCCTATAGCCCGGCGGGCGGTGGCCTGCTCTCAGGGAAGTACGAGAACAAGGCGAAGACCGGGGCCGGGCGCCTGACCGCAAATCCCAAGTACCGGGACCGCTACGGCGAAGACTGGATGCACGACACCGCGGCGAAGTTCGCCGCGTTCTGCGCGCAACGCGGGGTCCACCCGATGAGCATGGCGGTGGCGTGGACCGGCAGCCACCCTGCGATCACCGCGCCGATCGTCGGGGCACGCAGCGTCGAGCAGCTGCGCGCCTCGCTCGAATCGATCAAGATCGCAATGACGCCCGCGCTGCGCGACGAGATCGCGGCGCTCTCGCGCACCCCGCCGCCCGCAACCGACCGGCTCGAGGAATCCCTGCCGTCGCAGTAGGTTCGCGATCTAGCCCGGAGTCTTGTGCGAGCCGAGCGCCGAGCGTGCCTGGGCCAAACTTTGACGCGTCTGGGTTTCTTCCGTTTCGGCCCACGAACGCGCGGCGCGTGCCGCCAGCGCCTCGACGCGTGCCCGCACCTCGGCCGCCTTGCGCCCGCGCGCTTCGAACTCGACCCGCGCGCGCCGGTGCTGGATCGCTTCCTTCACCGCGGCAAGCTTCGCTTCGAGTTGTTCGGTGACCTGTGCTTCGGCGCTCGCCGCCTCGCCCGCCGCCGCGTGCAACGCCCGTTCCTTCTCGAATTTCGCTTCGGCGGCCCGGCGCGCGGATGCGTCGACTTCGATGCGCGCCCGGCGCGCCTGGATGAGTTGCGCCAGCGCGCGCGCTTTGGCATCGGCCTCCGCGAGCGCCTGGGACTCCAGGACAACGCTTTCCTCGGCGCGATGGCGTAATGCCCGTTCGGCGCGCGCACGCGCCTCGGCCGCGCGTTGCGCCCGCGCCTCGGCGGCGGCGCGCCGCTCCGCTTCGGACGCGGCGTGCGCCTCCGCCGCTGCGTGTGACGCTGCCTCGCCGGCGGCGCGTTGCTCCGCTTCGCTTCTGGCGACCGCGGCCTGTGCCAGCGCTTCCTCGGCGCGCCGGCGCGACTCGGCGGCCTCAGCGGCCGCGAGCTCGGCGGCAGCGCGGCGCTCGCCCTCGGCGGCAGCACTCGCAAGCGTGGCCGCGCGCGCGGCCGCTGCTTCTGCGGCGCGTCGATCGGCGTCCCTGCTGACGATCGCAGCGTCGAAGCGCCTTGCCTCGGCGCGCCCGCGCTCCTTCGCTGCGAAGGCGGCATCCGCTTCGGCGGCGCTGCGGGCTTCTGTGGCGGCCGCGGCGCGCTGCTCCGCCTTGCCGCGTGCGAGGGCGGTCTGGGTCAGTGATTCCTCTGCGCGCCGGTGCGCCTCGGCGGCCTCCGCGGTGGCCAGCTCGGCCGCCGCGCGACGCTCCGCCTCCATGGCGGCGTTCGCGTTCGCGATCGTACGGGCGTTCGCGGCTTCCATCGCGCGCCGTTCGGCTGCGAGACTGGCGGCCGCCGCTTCGACGAGCGCGGCCTCGGCCCGTCGGCGCTCCGTCGCAGCCCGAGTTGCCGCGGCTTCGGCGGCTGCTCGCTCGCTTGCCTGCACCGCCGCGTCGCTTTCGGTACGCGCGCGCACATCCGCAGCGGCGCGCGCCCGGGCTTCCGATGCGACCCGACCTCGCGCCGCCTCGCGCGCACCCGCTTCGGCCTGAGCCCGCGCGGTCGCCTCGGCGATTGCGCGCGCGTCCTCCAACGCCCGCGCATTCGCAGCGTCGTGCGCTTCCTTCTCCGCGCGCGCCCGCGCGACCGCTACCGCCGCGGCCCGCTCTTCGGCTTCGGCTCGACCGCGCGCCCGGTCGAGCCCTTCCGATTCTGCGAGCGCCTTGAGGCGTGCGGACCCCGCGGCACGCGCCTCGAGGCTCAGCCGCGCCTGGGCGGCCGCAGCTTCGTCGGCTTCGGCGCGCGCGCGCAGCTCCGCGGCGCGTCGCGCCTTGAGCTCGGCGTCGCTGCGCGCCGCCGCCTCGCGCGCGGCGATCGACTCGGCTTCCACCCGGGCCCGCACTTCGAGCGCGGCGCGCTCCTCGGCTTCGGCGCGGACGAACTGGATGCGTCCGAGTTCCTGTTCGAGTCGAGTCCGTTCCTCGTAGACCGCGCGCGTCGCAGCATCGAGCGCCTGTCGAACGCGCAGCGCGTCGACTGCTCGCGCGTTGGTCTTCGCGCGCTCTTCGGCCTCCTGCATCGCGGCGTGCTCAGCGCGCGCGAGGGACTCGGTGAGCGCCTGCGCGCGCGCCTCGGCATCGGCCCGCGCCTGGGCGGCAGCGCGTGTGCTCGTTTCTGCGGCAGCGCGCGCAGAGACGACCTGCTCGGCGTGGATCTCCGCACGCACGCGCGCTTCGGTTTCCCGCAGCAGCCGGCCCTCGGACGCTTCCAGATCGGTGCCGGCGTCCGCGCGCGCGGTAGCGGGCGGCGCGAGCTCCGCGAGCGGGCGCGCCTCCTGGGCCGGCGCGTCAGGCAGGTTTTGCTCGTAACCGAGGATCGCTTGCCGGATCGCGTCGAACGCCGCGCGCATGGATTCGCTGCTGGCGTCGGCGTCCTGCTCGGATGTCGCCCGCCGCTGCTCGGCATCCGCGTTGAACGCGAGCCGCAGGCTGGAAGGTTCAGGGATGGCCATGGCCGCCTCCTACTCGCTCGGTCGTCCCGGTGCCGGCTCGACGCGGCCGGCTGTCAGGACCGAGAGGGCGAATAGTAGCCCTGGATCCCCAGGTCCCGCAGCAACAAAATCAAGGAACTGACTGATATCCCCCATTTTTCGGCGCGCTCAAATCCGCACCGGGGCCGGATAGGCCGGGATGCCCGGGCCCGTTCCAGCGGCGCCGTTGTACCCTCGGGACTCGCCCGTAGGACACGAGGCGGAGGCACTCCATGCGCACGCAAGTCGCCATCATCGGCGCCGGCCCGTCAGGCCTGCTGCTCGGGCAGTTGCTGCAGCGAGCAGACATCGACAACGTAATCCTCGAGCAGCGGACGCCGGAATACGTGCTCGGGCGCATCCGCGCCGGCGTGCTGGAGCAGGGCGCGGTCGACCTGCTGGACGAGGCGGGCGTCGGCGCGCGCCTGCGCGCCGAGGGGCTGGTGCACGGGGGCATCGAGATTAGCTGCACCGGCGGCCGCCATCGCATCGACCTGAACGACCTGACCGGCGGCAGGAACGTGATCGTGTACGGCCAGACCGAGGTCACGCGCGACCTGATGGACACGCGTGCCGCGAGCGGGGCGCAATCGGTGTACGAGGCCGAGGATGTGAGCGTGCACGGCTTCGACGCCGACCGCCCGGTGGTGCGCTACCGGCATCGCGGCGAGGCCCGCACGCTCGAATGCGACTTCATCGCCGGCTGCGACGGCTTCCACGGCGTGTGCCGGCAGAGCGTCCCCGCGTCGGGAATCCGCACCTACGAGCGCGTCTATCCGTTCGGTTGGCTGGGCGTGCTCGCCGACGTCCCGCCGGTGTCCGAGGAGCTGATCTACGTAAGCCACGAGCGCGGCTTCGCACTGTGCAGCATGCGCAGCCGCACGCGCAGCCGCTACTATCTGCAGTGCTCGCTCGCGGAGCGCGCGGTGGAGTGGCCGGACGAGCGCTTCTGGGCGGAGCTCGCGCTGCGGCTCGACCCGCGCGCCGCGGCCGCTCTCGTCACCGGGCCCTCGATCGAGAAGAGCATCGCCCCGCTGCGGAGCTTCGTCGCCGAGCCGATGCGGTTCGGGCGCCTCTTTCTCGCCGGCGACGCGGCGCACATCGTGCCGCCGACCGGCGCGAAGGGGCTCAACCTCGCCGCGAGCGACGTACGCTACCTGTTCGACGGCCTCCACGAGCACTACCGGGATCACCGCGCCGACGGCCTTAACGCCTACTCGGAGCGCGCGCTCGCCCGCATCTGGAAGGCCGAGCGCTTTTCGTGGTGGATGACGATGCTGCTGCATCGCTTCCCGGATCACGGCCCGTTCGGCGAGAAGATTCAGTTCGCCGAACTGCAGTACCTGTTCGATTCGCGCGCCGCGCAGGCGGCGCGCGCCGAGAACTACGTCGGATTGCCCTACTGAAGCGCCTCGCGCACTCAAGGATCGAGAATCGGGATCGGGAGAGGAAAGTTCGAATGTCCGCGCCACTGCTGCCCACCACCGTCGTCGGGAGCTACCCCCAGCCCGACTGGCTTGTCGATCGCGCCCTGCTCTCGAAAGGCGTGCCGCGCGTGCGCGCCCGCGAGTTGTGGCGCGTGCCGGAGCAATACCTCGAGCAGGCGCAGGACGATGCGACGCTGCTCGCGATCCGCGACATGGAGCGCGCGGGGATCGACATCATCACCGACGGCGAGATGCGGCGCGAGAGCTACTCGAATCGCTTCGCGACCGCGCTCGAGGGCATCGACAACGACCATCCCGCGACGATTACCAATCGCTCGGGCCGGTTCGTGCAGGTGCCGCGTGTCGTCGCGCGCATCCGCCGGACGCGCCCGGTCGAAGTGCGCGACATGGAGTTCCTGCGCCGGAACACCGCTCGGCACGCGAAGATCACGCTGCCCGGGCCCTTCACGATGGCCCAGCAGGCGAAGAACGAGTTCTATCGCGACGATGAAGAGATGGCCATGGACTTCGCGGCGGCGGTGAACGCGGAGGCACGCGATCTGCAGGCCGCCGGCGCGGACGTCATCCAGTTCGACGAGCCGTGGGTGCGCAACGACCCGCAGGCGACGAAGCGGTACGCGGTGAAGGCGATCAACCGTGCGCTCGAGGGGCTGACCGTGCCGACGGTCGTGCACGTGTGCTTCGGCTACGCGGCGGTCGTGAACGAGAAGCCGACCGGCTACGCCTTCCTGCCCGAGCTGGCCGACACCACCGCGCACCAGATCTCGATCGAGGCGGCGCAGCCGAAGCTCGACCTCGGCGTGCTGAAGGACTTTGCGCGCAAGCGGATCATGCTCGGCGTCATCGATCTCGGCGACCGGCGGATCGAGACGCCCGAAGAGGTCGCGGCGCGGATCCGCGACGGGCTTCGCCACGTGAGCGCCGACCGGCTCATCCCGGCACCCGACTGCGGCATGAAGTACCTGCTGCGCGAGATCGCGTTCGGCAAGCTCGCGGCGCTCGCCGCTGGTGCGGCGATCGTCCGGCGCGAGCTCTCGTGATCGCGACGCGTGGACTCGCGGCCGTCCTCGCCATGATCGTGGCGCCGTTGGCCGCGCTTGCCCAGACGAGCGCGGCAAAACCGAAGATCGAGCGTCCGGTGCAGGAGGTTCCGGCGGCCGAGACCGGTATCGCGTCGGTCTATTCGGCCGATCTCGAAGGCCAGCTCACCGCTAGCGGCCAGCGCTACGACAGCAACCGGCTGACCGCCGCACACCGGACGCTGCCGCTCGGCACGCGGATCCGCGTGACCGATCCCGCGACCGGCACGAGCGTGCGCGTCGTCGTCAACGACCGGTGGGGCGGCGGCCCGGGGCGAGTGGTCAACCTGTCGCGCCGGGCGGCCGAGGAGGTCGGGCTGGGAAGTTACGGTCAGCTCACGGTGCAGGTGGAGATCGAACGACTGGGCGACGGGTCGGTCGACCCACCCGAGGACGAGCCGGTGTTCCGCGAGCCGCTCGCACCGCGGATCGAGGCGACCTCCAACGACCTCGCTGGCCGCACGCAACGCTGCGAGAACGAGGCGGAGATCCTGGGCCTGCGCGACGCGTGGCGCGACAACCACGTGCGCACGTGCCTCGCGCGAAAGCCGGTGCAGCGGGTGCGCTGAATCGCACACAGCCGCGTTGCGTTCAGGCGAGCTTCATTGCCGCACCACCCGCGGCGATGAGCGCCACCCCCGCCCAGCGTTGCGGCGACATGCGCTCCCGCAGCACCGCCGCCGCGATGATCGTGCCGAACACGATAGAGGTCTCGCGCAGCGCGGCGACCAGGCCGATCGGCGCGAGCGTCATTGCCCAGAGCACGATCCCATAAGAGCCGAGCGTGCACAGCGCGCCTGCCGCGAGCAGTCCCCATGCGCCGTGCGATTGCGGCATTCCGCGAACGCCGAGCCACGGCCGTGCCAGCACCAGCGTCAGTGCCGTGAGGGCGAACATCCAGGCGATGTAGCTCGGCGCGTTCCCTGACGCGCGCACGCCCGAGCCGTCGACGAGCGTGTAGACGACGATCACGAGGATGTTCGCGCCGACGATCGCGAGCGACCGCGTGCTTACCTGACGGCCACACAATCCGTCGACCGCGAGCGCGAGGGCGCCGGCGAAGATGATGCCCACCGCGGTCCAGCCGCCGGACGAAAGCGGCTCGGCGAGCAGCACCCACGCGCCGAGCGCGGTGACGAGGGGCGGCGTGCCGCGCATCAGCGGGTACGCCACGCTGAGATCGCCCGTGCGGTACGCCCTCTCGAGCAGCTTGAAGTAGGCGAGGTGGATGACCGCCGAAGCCGCGAGCTGCGGCCAGCTCGCGCGGTCCGGCAGCGGCAGGAACGGCAGCGCGAGCGCCGCCAGCGCGCCCGCGGTGACGCCCACTGCGATGACGTCGCCGGCTTTTCCGCTCGCTGCTTTGCCGATCACGTTCCAGCTCGCGTGCAGCGCCGCCGCCACAAGCACGGCGAGCATTACCGTCAGCGACATGCCGGCGGTCTCGCGGCTGCGCCGCCGTCAGGGCTCACGCTTGCCCTTGCCCTTGCCCTTGCTCTTCAGCAATGCCTCGAGGTCGGCAAAGGGCTTGTGCGTCGCTGGCGCGTCAGGCGCGGCGACCGGCGCCGGAGCGCCCTGCGCATCATGCTCGAGCTGGCGCGAGTGCTCGTTGTCGTGACAGTAGACGCACAACAGCTCCCAATTACTGCCGTCGCGCGGATTGTTGTCGTGATTGCCGTCTCGGTGGTGCACCGTGAGCTGATGCACCGTCACATGGGTGAACTCGCGCGCGCAGCGCCCACAGATCCACGGATAGATCTTGAGCGCCTGCTCCCGATAGCCCTTCTCGCGCTGCTCCCGGTTGCGCCGGGCTTCGGCGACGAGGCGGTTCAGCCGGTCGCTGTCCGGCCCGGTCTTGCCCGACGGCATGTGAGGGTCACTCCACCCGCGCCCCGGAATCGAGCACCACGCGCTCCCACATCGGCGCTTCGGCCTTCAGCTCGGCCTCGAACGCTTCCGGCGAGGCGGACGGGGTCGCATCCATGCCCTGCAGCGCGATCTTCTCGCGCACCTCGGGCTTCGCGAGGCCCTTCGCCGCCGCCGCGTGCAGCCGCCGGATCACCGCCGGCGGCGTGCCGGTGGGCACGTACAGGCCGAACGAAAAGTTCGAGTCGTACCCAGGCAGGCCGGCTTCCTCGGCGCCCGGAATGCCCGGGATCGCAGGCGAGTCCTTCGCCGTGGTCACCGCGAGCGCCCGCATGCGGCCGCCGCGCACGAAGCCCATCACCGTCGGCGAGGTCGCGAACATCACTTGGGTGTCACCCGCGATGATCGACTGCGCCGCCGGCCCGCCCCCTTTGAACGGCACGGTCGTGAATTTCACACCGGCCGCCGCCTCGAATTGCACCGCGGCGAGGTGCGGTGACGAGCCGGCCCCCGAATTGGCGTTGAACAGCTTGCCCGGATTCGCCTTCGCGTACGCAATTAGCTCCTTTAGGGTCTTAATCGGGACGGCGTTATTCACGACGATGACGAGCGGCCCGGTGGCGACGCGCGTGACGGGCGCGAAATCCCTGTCCGGGTCGTAGCCGAGCTTCTTGTAGAGCGCCTTGTTGATCGTGTGGTGCGTCGAGTTGAGCAGCGTGTAGCCGTCCGCCGGCGCTCTCGCCACCAGCTCGGACGCGATGGTCGCGCCCGCACCGGGCCGGTTCTCGGCGATGACCGCGACGCCGAGATCCTTCGACATTTCCTCGGCGACGAGCCGCGTGAGGAAGTCCCCCGACCCGCCGGGCGGATAGCCGACCACGAGCCGGACGGGCTTCGACGGAAACGCTTGCGCGAAGGCCTGCAGCGAGAGCACGCAGGCAGCGAGGAGCACAAGTGCGCGGACGATCATGCGGCCTCCACCATGGGCGTTGCGGAGAGATTACTCGATCCCCGCCGGGGCGGGATAATGCCTCGCTCCAAGAGCCGAGGAGGTCGCCCCATGCTGATGTCCGGAAGGGACTACCGCGAGTCGCTGCGGCGCTACCGGCCGCGCGTGTACGTGAACGGGCAGCAAGTGATCTCGGTGGCGGACGCGCCGCAGCTCGCGCCCGGCGTGAACGGGCTCGCGCTCTCGTACGACTACGCGTTGCGCGAGGACCTCGCACCGGTGATGCGCGCGCGCCGGCCCGATCTCGCGGGTGGCCGCGCCGTCAACCGCATGAACGCGATTCCCGCGTCGAGCCAGGATCTCCTCAACAAGCTGGAGGCCGTGCGCCTGCTCTGTCAGGAGACGGGGTGTGCGCAGCGCTACCTGGGTGGCGATGCGCTCGCCGCGCTGCGGCAGGCGGCCGCGCGCACCGACGCCGAATGCGGCACCTCCTACGGCGAGCGGGTCGCGGCGTATCTCGATCGCGTGTACGCCGAGGATCTCGCGCTCGGCGTGGCGATGACCGACGGCAAGGGCGATCGCACGCTGCGCCCCTTCGAGCAGCCGAACCCCGATGCCTACGTGCACATCGTCGAGCGGCGCAAGGACGGGATCGTGATTGCCGGCGCGAAGGCAATCATCACGGGCGCGCCGTACATGCACGAGCTCCTCGTCATGCCGTGCCGGAACATGACCGAAGCGGACGCCGATTACGCGGTCTGCTGCGCGGTGCCGGTGGACGCGAAGAACCTCACGCTGGTCGCGCGACCGGCGGGCCGTCCGGGCGAGGCGGCGGCGAAGTTCAGCGCCAAGTACGGTCAGTCCACGGCGGTCGCGATCTTCGATTGCGTGTTCGTGCCGTGGGACCGAGTGTTCCTCGCCGGCGAGTGGCAGCACTCGGGCTTTCTTACCTACCAGTACGCCCAACACCACCGCCAGACCTGCATCGCGGCGCGCGCCGGGTTCGGCGATCTGCTGATCGGCGCGAGCGCGCTGATGACCGAGGCGAACGGCGTTGACCTCGACGAGGCGCCCAACCTGCGCGGACAGATGGTCGAGCTGATCAAGATCGTCGAGGGCTTCTACGCGTGCGGTGTCGCCGCGTCAGTGTACTGCGCGCAGGATCCGGCCGGCGTCGCAGTGCCGGACGCCGTGTTCGGGAACATCGGCAAGCTCCTGCTCGCGACGCAGATCTACGACATGCACCGGCTCGCGCATCACCTCTCGGGCGGGCTGATCGTCACGCTGCCCGGGCCCGACGAGGACCACAACCCGGCGACCGCGGGGCGGCTCTCCGAGCTGCTCGGCGCGCGCTCCGACATTCCCTACGAGAAGCGCATCGAGGTCGCGCGTCTGGTTGAGGACCTCACCGCGTCACACCAAGCAGGCTGGTACTCGGTGATCTCGCTCCACGGCGGCGGTTCGCCCGAGGCGATGCAGACGGAGATCTGGCGCCACTATCCGGTCGGCAACAAGGTGGATCTCGTCGAGCGCCTGCTCGAGCGCGGCATCCTCACCGACGAGACTCGCAAGATCACGCGCAACCGCCAGCCGGGGCGCTGCTGCGTCGAAGGCTGCCAGGTGCCCGCTGCGCCGCAGATGGTGCCGCTGCCTTCACCGGCGAGCGCACGCAAGCTCGTCGAGGTCGCTGAGGCGGCGAAGCGCACCGTGTAGATTCCAGGGGAGGCTCGCACATGCGCCTTGCGTTCCACAACGCCAAGCTGGAGTGATCGGAATGGGATACGAGAGCATCGAAGTCTCGGTCGAAGCGAAGGTCGCGCACATCCGACTGTCGCGACCGGAGCGCATGAACGCCTTGGCCGCGACGTCTTGGCGCGAGCTGCCCGCCGCCGTGCGCGAGCTGGACGCGGGCGGTGGCGTGCGGGCAGCGGTCATCTCCTCGACCGGCAAGCACTTCACCGCCGGCATCGATCTCGCTATGTTCGAGAACGAGCCTGCGCTCGACACCTCGACCCTCGCCGGCCGCCAGCGCTTCCTAGCCAAGCTCGTTGAGCTGCAGGACGCCTTCCACGCCCTCGCCGGCGCGCGCTTCCCGGTGATCGCGGCGGTGCAGGGCGGCTGCATCGGCGGTGGCGTCGACTTCGTGTGCGCGTGCTGCCTGCGCTACGCGACCCGCGACGCGTGGTTCGTGATCCAGGAGATCAACCTCGGCATGATGGCCGATGTGGGCACGCTGAACCGCATGCCCAAGCAACTGCCCGAGGCCGTTGTCCGCGAGCTCGCCTACACCGGTGACCGGTTGCCTGCCGAGCGCGCCGAGCGGCTCGGGTTTGTGAACGGCCTGTTCGAAACCCACGAGGCATTGGTCGCCGGGGCGCTGGAGGTCGGGCGCCGGATTGCGGCCAAGTCCCCGATCGCGGTGTCGGCCACCAAGGGCATGATCTCGCACGCCCGCGACCAGTCGGTGGCGGAGAGCTTCGAGTACCTGAACGCGCTCCAGCCGGGCATCTTCAGCATCGACGACATCCGGCGCTCGGTCGCGGCGATGAAGGCGCGGACCCCGGTCGGCTTCGCGGATCTCCCGCCCCTTCAGACTTAAGCCAGATCACACCCGGCGCGAACGGCAGTTGCTTTCTCGGGTCGCCCGGCCTAAACTTTGAACGGTGGTTCAAATTTTGAATCAACGTTCAATCGAGCCTTCCGAAAGGGTCCGGCGCCGGAGCGAAGCCCGTCGGCTGGACATCCTCCGGGCGGCTGCGCGGGTGTTCCGCCGGCGCGGGGTCGCCGCCGCGGGAATGCGGGAGATTGCCCAGGAGGCGGACCTCTCTCCCGGCAACCTCTATTACTACTTCTCCGGTAAGGACGAGCTCCTGCTCTTCTGCCAGGAGCGGACGGTCGAGCACATGCTCGCCGCCGTGGAGGCTGCACGCGCGACGCCGGCCTCGAGCGCCGAGCAGCTCCGGAGCGTGCTGCGCGCGCACGTGCATGCGATGCTCGACGAACTGGAAGGCGCCACTGCGCACCTCGAGGTCGACGCGCTGCCCGAAGGAATGCGCGCCCCGATTATCGAGAAGCGCGACCGCTATGAGCGCGCGGTGCGCCAGCTGGTGATGGAAGGCATCGCGCGCGACGAGTTCGCGCCCTGCGATGCGGCGCTGGTGACCCGCGCCATGCTCGGCGCGGTCAACTGGACCGCGCGCTGGTACCGGCCCGACGGCGCGCGCTCGGTGACCGAGATCGCCCAGACGCTCACTGATTACCTCGTAAAGGGAGTCCTGAAATGAAAACGATGCCGCAGGCATCGCTTTCCCCGCTGTCGGGGAGCACGAGGGGGCACCGCGAACGCGGCTCTGCCCCTTCGTATCGTGGAGAACGAAAATGAGTGCAGTGCCCGACCGGGTGCACCTGCGGTTCGACGTGAATGGCGAGGACACGCCGGTCTCGTTCGCGCCCTACAAGACGCTGCTCGAGGTGCTGCGCGAGGACCTCGGCCTCACCGGCACCAAGCACGGCTGCGAGCTCGGCGAGTGCGGCGCGTGCGCCGTGCTGATCGACGGGCAGCCGGTACTCGCGTGCCTCGAGCTCGCGGTGCAGTGCGAAGGCCGCGCCATCCAGACCATCGAAGGCCTCGCCAATGGCACGGAGCTCCATCCGCTGCAGGCGGCGTTCGCCGACCTCGGCGGCTCGCAGTGCGGCTACTGCACGTCCGGCATGGTGCTGACCGCGAAAGCCCTGCTCGATAAGGACCCTGCGCCGAGCCGCGAGCGGATCAAGGAGGCGCTGTCCGGGAACCTGTGCCGTTGCACCGGCTACCAGCAGATCTGGGAGTCGGTGGAGCAGGCGGCACGCACCCTGCGGGAGGCGAAGCCGTGAACGCGCCCGAAAAGCCGCTCCAGAAGACGCGCTTCGACACCATCGGCAAGCCGCGCCGCCGCGTCGACGGCCGCGCCAAGGCGATCGGCCAGCAGCTTTTCGCCGACGACCTCGTGCTGCCGCGCATGCTGCACGCGAAGTTGCTGCGCTCGCCGCACCCGCACGCGATCATCGAGTCCATTGACGTATCTCGCGCGCGCGCGCACCGCGGCGTGCACCTGGTGCTCACCGGTGCCGAGTTCCCGATTCCCTACGGCATCATGCCGGTGTCGCAGGACGAGCACCCGCTCGCACGCGACCGGGTGCGGCATGTCGGCGACCCGGTCGCCGCGGTCATCGCCGTGGACGAACAGACCGCGACCGAGGCGCTCGAGCTGATCGACGTGAAGTACCGGCCGCTGCCGACCATCGCCTCGCCCGAGGAGGGGCTCGCCCATCCCGAGCCGCGCATCCACGACTACGGCGAGCAGGGGAACATCCACCGCAATCAGTCCTACGAGTTCGGCGACGTCGAGGAAGCGCTCGCAAAGTCCGATCACGTCTTCGAGGACCTGTTCTTCTACGAGGGGAACACGCACCTGCCGATGGAGCAGCAGGCCTCGCTCGCGTCGGTGGAGGGCGACGGGAAGCTCCTGCTCTCCTCGAGCACGCAGAATCCCCACTACCTGCACCGCCAGCTCGCGCGCGTGCTGCAGATGCACGCCGCGCACATCCGCGTCATCGCGACGGCGAACGGCGGCGGCTTCGGCGGTAAGTGCGATCCGGGCAACCACGAGTTCGTCGTGTCCAAGGCGGCGTTGATGCTCGGGCGCCCGGTGAAGATCTGCCTCACGCGCGAAGAGGTCTTCTACCAGCACCGCGGCCGGCACCCGGTGCTGATGAAGTTCCGCACCGGCGTCACCAAGGACGGCCGGCTCACTGCGATGCACCTGCAGACGCTGCTCGATGGCGGCGCCTACGGATCGCACGGGCCCGCGAGCACCTTCTACACGGGCGTGCTGACGCCGGTGACCTACGCACTGCCGCGCTTCAAGTTCGAGGCCTGCAGGGTGTTCACGAACAAGCCCGCCTGCGGTCCCAAGCGCGGCCACGGCACGCCGCAGCCGCGCTTCGGCCAGGAGGTGCAGCTCGACAAGATCGCCGAGCGCCTCGGCCTCGATCCCGCCGAGATGCGCCTGAAGATGGTCACCCAGCCCGACTCGCTCACCGCCAGTTGGCTCCGCATCGGCTCGAACGGGCTCGCGGACTGCATCCGCAAGGTGGTCGAGATGTCCGGCTGGAAGGACAGGCGCGGCAAGCTCGGGCCCGGGCGCGGCCTGGGGCTCGCCTGCTCGACCTACATGTGCGGCGCGGGCGTGTCAATCTACTGGAACAAGATGCCGCACTCGGCGGTCCAGCTGCTCCTCGACCGCAGCGGCCAGGTGACGGTGTACTGCGGCGCGACCGAGCTCGGACAAGGGTCGGATGACGTGCTCGCGTCTCTGACCGCGGAAGCGCTCGGCATCGACCCGGGCAACGTGCGCTGCGTCACCGGCGACACCGGCCTCACGCCGATCGACCTGGGCTCGTACTCCAGCCGCGTGACCATCATGATGGGCAACGCGGCGCTGCAGGCCGCGGGGCGCGTGCGCGAGCTGCTCGCAACCACTGCCGCCGAGGCGCTCAACACGCTGCCCGATCGCGTCGTGTTCTCGCAGGATCGCGTGTTCGCGGCCGAGAACCCGGGCCAGACGATGAGCTTCATCGAGGCGATCGCGCTGGCGGAAGCGAAGTTCGGCACGCTCGCGGCGGTCGGCTCCTACGCGCCGCCCAAGCCCCCGGGCAGGTACAAGGGCGCGGGCGTAGGGCCGTCGCCCGCCTACAGCTTCTCGGCGTGCGTGGTGGAAACCGAGGTCGACCCGCACACCGGCTGGGTCACGGTGCCGAAGATCTGGATCGCGCACGACATCGGGCGGGCGCTGAATCCCGTGCTCGCGCGCGGGCAGGTGATCGGCAGCGTGTACATGGGCCTGGGCGAGGCGCTGATGGAAGAGCAGGCGTTTCGCCGCCTGCCGCCGAAGCTCTCCAGCGCGCTCGTGCACCGCAACCCGTCGATGCTCGACTACAAGAGCCTCACCTCGCTCGATATGCCGGACGTCGAGGTCGCGCTCATCGAACACCCCGATCCCAACTGCCCGTACGGTGCGAAGGAGGTCGGCCAGGGGCCGCTCCTGCCGGTGATGCCGGCGCTCGCGAACGCGATCCACGACGCGGTCGGCGTGCGCATCGACGAGGTGCCGATCACGCCCGACAAGGTGCTGCGCGCGCTCGAGAAGAAGGCGCGGGGCGAATCACCGCGCGTGGGCCCGGAGAGCTTCCCCGCCGTGCCCTACCCGCAGCCGACCTGCGTTCTTCCTCCGTGGGAGGGCGGCGACGGCAACGAGCTGAAAGGCCGGGAAGGGAGGCAAGCCGCATGATGCGCCTGCCGTGGTTCCGCTGGCACGCACCGAAGAGCGTGGCCGAGGCGGCGAAGATCCTCGCGGGCGAAGGTCCGCAGGCGATGCTGATCGCGGGCGGCACCGACCTCGTGCCGAACATGAAGCGCCGCCACCAGACGCCGCACACGCTGGTGTCGATCCGCGACATCGCCGCGCTGAAGGCACGTGCGAATGGAGCGGGACTGCGCCTTGGCGCGGCGCGCACGCTGACCCAGATCGTCGAGGACGCGGACCTGCGCGCGAAGTACCGCGCGCTGTGGCAGGCCGCGGCGCAGGTCGCGACCCCGCACCTGCGCAACACGGGCACGCTCGGCGGCAATGTGTGCCTCGACACGCGCTGCACCTACTACAACCAGAGCCACGAGTGGCGCAAGGCGATCGACTTCTGCCTGAAGAAGGACGGCGCGACCTGCTGGGTCGCGACCGCGAGCAAGCGCTG
>Ga0315278_10001225_pt1 | contig 22341 bp, 27 predicted proteins | sample YL17G06_0_MG_FD_203880 | JGI IMG/M metagenome (GOLD analysis project Ga0315278, IMG submission 203880) | Sediment microbial communities from Yellowstone Lake, YNP, Wyoming, USA - YL17G06_0 | ecosystem: Environmental > Aquatic > Freshwater > Lake > Sediment | place: USA: Wyoming | collected... | reverse complement strand
GTGCACGTGCTGGAGGCGTTGCCGCGAAATGTGAAACGGATTCTCTGGCCTCTGCATAAGAGATGACAGATACCGCCCGGTTGAGATCGCCGACAAACGCATCGCCTTCGTGCCGCCGTCCGCGTCGATGAGTCTGAATGCGCTAACAGAAGAACCTTGCCAGGCTTCTTCTTTCGGGCACGTCTCAAAATAAGATCGAAGCGCAGACATGAAGATGTCGGCAAACGTGCTCCCAAAACTACCGTCTTGGGCTACTTCTGCCAGCAACTTGTCTTTGAAAGCTTGAATGCCGAAGCGCGAGGCTCCGATGAGTCTCTCCGGTGTTTTGTAATCGAGCAAATACCGAGCAAAGAAAGGCAGTTCTCGTTTTATCCGGGCCGTGGTTTCTGACTGAGAAGCATACTGAACGGGCGGATCTTCCACCCCCCGCAACAACACTATCTTGTCCGCGTTACTTCGATCCAAGCTAGGGATCATATCGGAGGACAACGAATCCAGGTTGCACGTAATGAGCACGCGCCCGCACCACGGCACCCGGCGAGTCACTTGGTATTTCTGCCGAGAGGAAAACATAGTGTTCGCAACTACCGCTTTCAAGCCCTCAGCAAAAGCTTGTTTGGCCGCGTGATCGTCGAAGGCCGAAAAATCATCCACGGCCCAGTGCCCAACCTGCCAAAGTTCGCCCCCATATTGGTCCTTGCCAGCAAGGTATCGGCCTGCATCTTCACTCCCGCCCATGACCCCGCCTACGATGCCGACGTTTAGCATCGTTTTACCAATGCCCCCACCTCCGGCGAAGATCAAAGCCTGCCCGCTCTCCAAATTTAACCGATAGGCGCCCTGATAGAACCGCGCCAACCACGCTTTGAAATACTCCTCTTGTTCCGCGTCAACAAACAGCGCATCCAGGACCATGCTGATGAACGTGAACTCGCCTTGCGGTCCCCAGGTCACTGGATGATTCACGGGCTGCACCACGCGCTTCTGGGATACGTTAAGAATTCTCCGGCCTTCCTCAACGAGCAACCCGTAAGGTTGAAACACGCGCTCTGTGACTTGAGCGAGGTTCTGATAATCCTGGATGAAAAGCAACGCGCTGTCGAGTTGTGAATGCCCAGTCTTATCTCGGACCGCCGAGAGCCCGCGATTCGTGCGGAGAAACATCGAGATGTCAAACTGACCTACCCCCATCCACTTTTGTTCGCCGTCCAATCGCCAGTATTTCTCCGTGGCCCAGTAAACATTCTCCGTCGCCGCGCCGAGTTGCTTCACCCGAAACGTCTCTGTGAACGCTGCGCCCAGTAGCTCGGACCAGGAAAAGAAAGCCTTGTGTGCGTGCGCCGCAAACGTCTGTATGCCCGTCTCTCGCACGATTGCGGATGTTGGACTCACTGACCCATTCACCCAGAAAGACGGTCCCTGCGACCCGAGTTTGAAATCCCCGGGCCACTCTGAGAAGCGGGGGAAGAGTTTGGCCAGCTCGGGGGCCACGTGCTCCAAAGGAATCGCGAGCCCGAGCGGCGCCCAGTTGAATTTTTCTGAAGACTCCTGCATCCATCCGCGGATCAAGGCGGCGGATAGCAGAGGCGCATCGGTTACGTGCCGCCACTCTCCGTTGTTGGTATAGTAGCGGCTGGGATCTTCAAACGCCCCGGCGTCAAAGCCGGACAAGACGCCCGCAAATTTCATTTGCGTAGCGATGTGCTTCAGGCAATGCACCGCAAACTCGTGGCTGGCGAACATGAGCGGCTGGTCTAACACCCACACCAAGCGGCAGTGGCCAGGCGTCATGGTCCACTCGACCTCGTTGGGCGGCCCAAAAGGACAACGATTTTCCAGTGCCTTGGTCAGCTCCTCCAGGTCAATCACAGAGTCGAAGTCCGCCGCCAGCGCATGCAGCAGCCAGGCCGGGTTGCCCTCGTCGGCCTTGTTCGGCTTCGCAATCCGCACGGTGCCGTTGACTCCCTCCCAGGGACACCAGCATTGGTGCACTGTGTCGGACCGGCGAATCCATTCCTGTCGGGCCTTCTTGTTGTTTTGCCGGGCCGCTCTAGTCTTCGGGTCCGCCATCCAACGAAAGTCCCACGGGATACAATCGAAAGTGGACAGGCTTGACAGGTTAGCAAGAGCTTTCATTTCTTGTAATGCGTGGCTTCTTGCGCCTCCGCTGCCACCGGCAGCCGGGGCATCCAGGAAGGAGTAACGCTCATCAACTTCTCTACCTCAGCCGTCGTCACTTCGGACTTCACTTCCAGCGTGACATCGTCGTAAACGTGGAACAACGCGCGGTGCCCCGCCCGGCGGAGCGATAGCAACTGCTCGCAAAACACGTCCCGAGCCGTAGCTTGCACGATGTTCTCCGTAAGCATGCCGCCGTAGAACGAAAAGCGCCGGCCTCCCACGTCCGCAGTAATCACGGACACCTTTTCCAGTTGCCCGGTGTCCTCGTTCATGCGCACTCGGGCGCTGCGGACCGGCTTGCCGTAGTGCAGCTCCCGCCCCGACGGCAGTTCCAGGTCAAAGAACTCCTCGTGTTGCAGCGTGGCCATCTTGAAGGCCCGGCCCAACAACTCCCAGCACTTGGTAATCCGAGGACTCTGCGCCCGGAAGTCGATCACGATTTGCTGCGCTTCCGAGTCAGCGAGTTCAATGTTCAACTTGGTCCAAGCGGTCGCTTGCAGCTTGCGCCAGCCGCTCTGATACCCGAGTTGCAGCACGCGGATCTTCGCCAGATTGTAGAGCTTCGGGTCCTCGTCCTTCAGCTTGCCGCCCTTCCAGCCCATCGTCGAGCGGGCATGCGCTTCATACGGGCTCATGCCATGCGCCAACTTGTCCAAGAACTCCCAGTCCTGGCAGAACCAGGCCAGCACACGAGGCTCAATCTGAGACAGGTCCGCCAGGATGAACTTGTAACCGTCGCGCGGCACCAGGATTTTCCTGATGTCGAGTGCGCTTGACACACCTTCGGGAAGCTGCCCTGACTCTTCGACACTCCGCCGGATCTCCTTCAGCTCTTCGTGCCTCTCGATAATCATGGACTCCTTGTCCAAGTAGATCGGCTCCTTGCGGAAGTTGAGAAAGTTCAGCCCCGAGGTGCCAGCCCAGCGTCCAGTGTGCGCCCCGTAATACTTGAGAGGCACAGGCACCGTGCCATCTGGCCGGCAACGTTGCTCGAACATACGCAGCGTCGCGATCAACTTGTTCACCTGGCGCCACGAGGCGACGGATTGCACCCAGGAGAATTGCGGGGACCACTTGTCTTCCCAGATCTGGAAGCCTTCTTCATCATCGACCTTCACCGGCGGACAAGGAATCCCATGCTTGCGGCACTCCTCCGCAATCGCAATCGGACTTGTCGGCTTCTTGCCGGCGACCATCCAAGGCAGCCGGGATTCATTCACGATCAATGCCCTTTGGGCTATGTCGAGGTATTCTGTCAGCAAGTTCTGGTCGATCTTGATACCGTAGATCTCCCCCTCGACCGTCAGATCTGACAACAAACATTCTTGCTCAGGCCACTGCGGAGAGAACTGGTCCCACAATCTCCACGCCAGCTCGGCGTCCTTGCGGGCATACTCGGTCAGCTCTTTGTCCTTGCCTTCTTTCACTGCGTCGGCCCAAGTGCGTCCGTTCATCCACTCGCGCATGCCCTTTGACACCTTCTCATGCAGCAAAAAGTCGCACGCATGATCGAGAGCGCGCCGGTCGCACAGGTAGCTGGTCATGTTCGCAGAGCAATGAAACCCCGCCAGGTTCAGCTCGGGAATCCACTTCAATTCCTCCAGCCGGGCAACAATATGCTGCTCGAAGGCCGCGTTGTGAGCCACGAGGGTTCGCCCCTGGAGGGCTGTCCAGTTCAAATCTTTCGGCTGTCCGACCCAAGTTTGTTCCCCGTCGCACACGGAGACAAGATACGGATCGAAACGCGAATCATGGACATACGCCCAGTTGCCCATCTTCGCAACAGAGTAGTCCTTCTTGTGGTAGAACGTCTCAAAGTCTATGGTAACGGCATTCATAAGAAAAACGCGGAGCCTGCGGGGCTTACACTTGGTTTCCCGGGCGTCCCGGTATCCCCCTCAGCCCATCGAACGGGGTAAGATCATGCTTCAGTCCGCGCTTGTTTGGTATGCGCCTCCGTCGTTGTCACGAACCCCCAAACAAAGGGTGGAGTCGGTTCAGAAGCGCTTAGCGTCCGGTGAGTTAATCACTCTCCCCGGCCGGTGGTTCGGAGACCGTGCGCGGTCGGCACAGAATCTCCTGAATGAGTTGCGGGAATCCTGCTGGCGTGTCGTTGCCCAGCTTGATCACCGGAACGTAAGCGAAGTTTGCTTGGAACTTCTTGAGCTGGGTCGAGAGATCCCAGCTCCGCTCGAAATACTTTCTTCCACGGAGCGGACCATGAACCTTGGTGGTCGCAATCGCTTTGTAAGCGTGAGTGAAGGCAGTGCCCTTCATGCTCCAAAGAGCCGGCGCATACCGCACCCCGTCGAGCTCGTAAGGAAAGCTCTCCAGGTCGGCGACAAACTCCGGCTTGCGCAAGATCACCAACGCTGTGGCGAGCTTCTGGAAGTAGGGCTTGTTTGGGTCTGCGGCCGCTTCATTGTAGTCCAGCGTGCCGCCGTAGGCCAGCACTTCGTCAGGAGAATTGAACAACTCCCCGCGATGCTCGCCGCCGGGCACCTTCTCGACGTATTGCATGGGCCGAAAGCACACGATGACGGTTTGTAACGGCGCTGTGGCCTCGATTTTTTGCAACCCGCCCTTACCGTCCGGGCAGGTTTGTTCCGGCACGTAAAGCGCCAGCGTTTGACTGAGCACGACGGAGCCGTGGATGTGAACGTTCGAGAGATCGCCCACCTTCTGCACGATGTTGATTCTCGGCATGTAAACGTCCTCCAAACTGATCGGGACTGCGTTTTCATCGAGCCACGTCGATGGATCGTGGAGGACCACGGCTTGCCGAGTAGCGGGAATTACCGCTACGGCCTGGCTGGGATTCGCTGGCCGCGCGTGCGGCAAGACAACGATGGAAGGCCCCGGCGGCATCACCCGGACGGTCGAAGGAGGCAATGTCACCGGCCGCCCAGGACCCGCCAGGCATACCGGTGCCGGCGGCGCCACCGGCTCGGGAGCCGGCGCAACAACAGCGGTCGCACGAGGTTTGCGGGCGCGGGGAGGCGGGGCCATCTCCTGCTGTGCGAGATCCGCCGGCCCGGGGCCTTGCGCGCGCGCGGCCAAGGCTTTTTCCCTTTCCTCGTCCATGCGAGCTCGCTCCGTGTTTGTCTTCGCCCCGGGACCGTTGAGATTCACGCCGCACACCGGACAAAAATCACCTTCGTAAATGTCGATGCGAAATTGCTGTCCGCAGGAGTAGCACTTCGAGCCCGCCTGGACGACAGGAGCTACCCCAGCGGGTTCAGCATCTTTGACCAGTTCCACCTCGGCAGTCCGGGTGTTTTCCTGCACGGCTGGCGAGAACCGGACTTCCGGCGTTTGCGCCGGTGCAGGACGTTCGGGCATCGGCGCCGCTCCCGCGAGTTGATCACTGAATTTTATTTTCATGGTTAGGTTTTGTTTGACCCGTTCTTGGACACGCGAAGGAAGGCGAACGGATTACCCATCTTCACGGCTCCTGTTTCTAGCAGAAGCTTACCGAACTCTGCGACAGTGGACTCTTTCTTGCCCCGCTCAGTCGCCAGGGCAATTTCTTTCTCCAGAGGAGTAAGGGAGATCTCTACCAACGCATCCACTTTCTCCGGCGCGATGAACCGCTTCGCGATCGCAATCAGCTTTTGCACGTCTTCCACAATCCGGCGCGTGCTGGTCACGCGGATGTATCCGGTCGGACAGAAATGCTCGTCTTCCAAAGTTTTCTCGTTGAGCCACTTTTTCGCACGGTCCGCCCAGGCCGCCATGACCGCCGCCAACTTCAAAATCGCACCGGCCTGAGCCTGGTCTTTGATAAGCTCTGGCGTCACGTTTGCGGGGACCTCCAGGGGCCGATATTTCTTGGAGACGTTCAACACCAATTCTGCAACGGCAGGGCACTTGTGCAGGTTTCCGCAGAACAGGCACGCCAGCTCGTTCGGATTCGGCGGCGTGACGGGCTGCATCGCCCGTGCCACGACTGTTTTCACCCGCAGCAACAGCTTTGGCACTTGTGCGCGGGTGAACGTGTGCGAGTCGATCGAGTCCAGGTGCGGCTGGATGAAATACGTCGTCACAGATTCAAGTGTCGGGCACAGATGGAACAATCCCAGGGCGTAAGAGATCCCCTGCAAGTTGTTGTCGGCGTCTTCAACCTCCCACATGCCGAACTTCCAATCCACGATTGCGCCGGTCTTGCGATCGGCGGAGATCAGCGCCTTGTCCACGTAGCCCGCCGTGGTGCCCTTCCAGGCTTTCGGCGGCTTGCTCCCCGTCACGATTACTTCGTCGTCCACTGGTAAATACGCCTCCGTGTAAGTAGTGCACCCGGGATGCTGAGCAACCAACCCGTCGAAAAACATGAGGCACTGGTTGACCGCGTCCGCCTGCGAGTCGCTCAATTTCTCATGCGGCGCGCCGGCTTCAACGGAATCATGCTGCGCCGTCCCAGCAAGAGCTGCCTCGGTCGTGGTGCTGTGCGGGGCGTAGTGACAGCACGCCTCCCGCGATTGCAGTGTGCTGGGCGAGTAGGGGTGATGTAGCCGTTCGACTTGGTGCGTTTCAGTGCTCATGGTGTTTCGTCGTCGGGATAGTAGATTTTAACGATTACGAGATTCAACCGTTTGATAATGCAGACAAGCTCGCGGATGCTTTCTTGGGCCGCTTCCGCGTTCTGTTCCGCCCTGTCGATAGCCCGGTCTTCGGCTGTGGTTGTATTTGCAAGGTGTGTCATGAACAGGGCTCAGGGGTTGTCAATTTGCTGTTGCAGACTCTCGGCCAGGTCGGTCTTCTCCGTTAGCTCCCGGTCCATCCGGGCGATGATCGCAACCAAAGTGTTGATACAGTCCTCGCACTCCTCCGCGGGGTTTTTCGTGATGCAAGAAATGGCTCGGTCTTCGTTTCCAGTGGTATTCGTGAGATTCATGGTATTACGCAGTCGCCGTCATTCAACAAATCCAAATTTTCTAACTTGCGTTCCAACACGTGCTGGATCTTAACCTCTACCGTCCGGGCAGCAAGCACAATTCTTTGCACCGATTTACTCTTCGCGGAGGCGGATTGCACCCGACCGCTGGCTTGGCGAAAGTCGTAGGCCCCGTAAGTGGGCGAGTGGAACGCCACCCGAGGGTGCCCGCCGTGCTCGTCATGCAGCCGGACCCCAACGCCTCCTGCGCGCACGTTGAGCAAAATGAGATTGCTGTGATTGGCCTGAAAGCAATCCACGATGTCTTGACGCTCCGACTCTCCGCGCGCTCCGCTTTGAGATCCGTCCACGATATTGCGTGTGCGCAATTTTGCAGCCAGCGCTTGCAGCGACTCCGTGAAATTCATGAAGATCACGACCGAATACCCCGAAGCCATCGCGTCTTGGGCGAGCTCCACGAAGGTCGGCACCTTGAGAAGCTCAAGCTCCTGGCGGGCTCTCAGTATTCGCGTCAACGGGTGTTCCAGGTCGGCGTCATTGGATTTCTTGGCCCGCAACTCGTCGAGCTGCGGCTGCATTTCCGCGTAAAGCTGATCCACTCGGACGGGATCGGAGACATCGTAAAGCTCGGCACGAATTTGCGACTCTGGGAAATCCCCCACGTCGGCAGCGCGAAGCCGGATGCCGCGGGGCTCGATAATCTTTTTGCCTCCAAACACCGGCAACTCGTGCTGCTCAAAAATCATGTGGTGCAGTCGTTTCAGAACAGCAACCCGATACTCGAATGTGTCCACGAACTTCAGCCCGCCAAACGTCCCCGGGTAGCAGCCGAACTTGCGTGCCCAGCTCCAGAAGTCGGTGGTGTAAAGCCGCAGCAGGTAAGCCAACGCCTGCATATCGACCGGGCTCTGCGCAGCCGTTGCAGACAGTGCCAGCGCCGGAATTCCGCACGCTCGCGCCGCCCGCACGAAAAAGCTGTTGTCAGTGTTCTGCCCCTTTGCTCGGTGGGCTTCGTCGAACACAAGGAACTTGATCTCCGGGTTCCACGCAAACCGGGGATATTTTTGCCGGCGCGCCAGGGGCAGCCAGTGGCCGTATTGCAGCCGGCGGCCCACCATTTCCCAGTTCACCAGGGAAGCTTCAGTGCCCATTTGCGTCATCACCCGCTCCCACGCTGGAAGCGTAACCTTCGGGGCAACTACAAGCGCCGGCAGTCCCAGTTCTCTGATGACCGCCGACGCCATGTAAGTTTTGCCGATCCCCATGTCGGACCCATCGAGCGCGGCGCCATGTGCGCGCAATGCTTGTAACAAGCGGGGGTAAGCCTCGGCTTGGTACGGCAGGAGATCGGCAACGTTCATCGAGGTTTGCGCGGCACATCCACCGTCAATAAGAAAGGACCAAAACAGTAATGCGTGCAGGTCGCGAAACGAACGCGGCCAAGCACCCACGGACCGTCAGTCCTCCAAACAAGACTGGTAACTAGCCCCCGCTTGCGATACCAGGTGCAAATCATCATGCCGGGCGGTCCTTGTGAATCACCGCGCCCATCGAATTCTCGCTAACCGGAGAGTCTCCAGTCGGCTCTTTGCCTTCGTGAATGCCCGCGCGTTCCGCTTGTTTCTGCGGAGTTTCGTGGGCCGCGTTGTTCCCGAAATCCGTCTCAGGCTCCGGGGGTTCGATTTGTGTGCTCATAGTTTCGACTTGTATTTCTCGGTCGCGGTCTTTCCAGCAGGCCGCCAATCCGAATGTTCGACCGCGTTCAGCAGCCGCTCTTGCGCTGCCGCTTTTGCGGGGGTTGTTGACTTGGATTTCACTCCACCGGGCGTCCTCACGGACACCCTGGAGCCGCTTTTATTTGCTTTCCGAATCGTGACTGGCATAAATTCACAGCACTCGATACGCGAGGATGTCGTGCCCCAAAGCCGGCCTGGTCTCACCAGGAACCGCCTGTAAAATGGACTGAATCTTAGCTGCGTGCTCGTGGTAAGGCCTCGGAGCGTGCAAATCATAATAGGCTCCCAGGCTCAACATTTCCACGTCGTAGTAGAGATCCCGGTCGATACGATCGAACTGGTGGCGCCGCGAAGGCATGTAAAAAGTGTGCCGAGACGCCTGCATCTGGCAAGTGGCAAAGTCTTCGTCACAGAACCAGCCGTCTGCGTGCTTTCGCGACGCCCAGACTTTCAGCATGGACTCGGTCCAGGAGCCTTTCTCCAGGCCCAACACCGCGCGGAAATTCGCCGCCGAAGCCACGTGATAGCAACTCGGAATGCGCCCATACGCAGGGACGTTAGCGTGCAAATGAGCGTAGGTATCTGAAGGCACTGACTCCAACTGGTGCACAAAATAATCCCGGCTCAGCGGGAACATATCGACATCTGAGATAATCGACACGTCGCCAGGAGCAGAGATCAGCGAAGCGAAGAAGTAGCGTGCCCAGAGCGCCGTGATTGCGGTCGGAATGTTCACCAAATCCGGCACGTTCACGACAACGTGAACATCGTCCAAACCCGGAATCGACTCCCATGAATGCGGCGGCAAACAGTGATCGCACCACAACAACGTCACTCGCACCCCCGGAATAACGCGATGCCACTGCGCGACCACCGGCTCGACGAACTCCGTGTAAACCGAATTGTCGTTTACCGACAGAAAGACCTGGGTAATTCTCACTGGATCAACCTCCCTTGCGGATCGACTAGCCTGTTGGCCGGCACCGTGAGAACGTGTGGAGCCGCTTTCGCTTCCGGCGGAGGCCGGCTAATCGCTTTCTTGAATGCGTCCAGTTCAAAGGCCTCGCCACTCTCCAAAAACGTCATGGTATTTCGCTGGTGCGCCACCTGGCTCGCGATCCACCCGCGCACGTTTGGCTCTGCGGCCTTTGCTTCCGCCTCCGTCGAATTCAGTCGCAAACCCACCAACTGCTGCACCGCCGGCTCGTTAGACCAGAGATATTGGATGATGCTGGCGATGTTGCGGTCAGCAACCTGCTGCGCGCCCGGATTCAACTCAGCATATTGATAAGTGGTAATGGTAAGGGTTTCGGATTTCATAATCGTCGCGAGATTCGGTCCATCATCCGGGGTTGGTTATTCTCATCATAAACTTCACCGACAAAGTGCCCGTCGGGAAGCACTGGAGAAGGCCAGGCAAAAGCGCTCCACTTCCAGCGATAGAACTCATCGTGTTGATACACGTCAGACTTCACGAGCGGCCAGATTATCTCCGTCAGAAAAACCTGGTCCATGCCGTAAGTCGTGCCTTGCTCCGCCATTGCCGCGTATCGACGAGAAGTGCGCCGCCATTCCTCGATCAAGTCCCGCAGGTTTTTGATCGCCCCAAAACGCGCGCCCCACATGCCCCCGGGGATGGGCATATTATGCGCCGGATGATCCCTCATGACGTGGACAGGCGAATTCGATCGCAGCCAGCAAAACACCGCGAGCTGTTCCCGGAAACTAAACCGGCTGTCCGCGTCACGAATCAACACTACGTCTGCGGAAGAATCATCGGCCGCCTCGAACCGCCAGAACATTTCCTCGCCGAACCATAGTGCGGATCTCGGCACGATGGTCGCCCCGAGTGCCTCCAGGCGCCGGCAAACGTCTCGGGGCACGTCTTCTCGCACGTAGAAACGACAGATCCAACCGGGATAGAAACGGGCTGCGTCCGCAACGTTGCACACCGCGCCGACCAAATACTTCGGCGCGGTGCCGTAGAGCGAAAACGAAATGACTCGGTTTTGACTCATTCAACGACTGGCATCTGCTGCGACCCGAACGACCGGCGCAATTCGGACAAGCTCCGAAAGACCGGGATTCCGTGCAGCATCGCATGCTTCATTTCACCGACAGAACCCTTCGACTTCTCCCAGTTGTGCGCTAGCAACACGCCGTCGCATCGGGTCACGAGAGACAGGTCGCCAAGCAGCCAAACCCAATCGGGCAGCGCGTCCTGGAAATTTCGGGTGTTCAAATGTGGGCAAAGCGCAACGTGTCCCATTGCCCAAACCTCCAGCGCCAGCCGCTCGGCGCGCCGGATATTCTGCACAATGGCCCAGTTGCTCGGTCCCCTAAAAGGTCCGGCGATGTAGATAATGCGGCGTCCGCGATACGCATTTTCGGTCCCCCCGGTGCTGAGTTTACGTGCGCTCATAGTGTCCTCCAAAAAGCCTGCGGTTTCGGCGAGGCGACCACGAAGCAAGCCTGCGGTTTCGGCGAGAGGTGATCGCGCAACTCGGCGACTTCAGCTTCCGCCGTCGATAACGCAGACCGCGCAGAAGTCAAGCACGCCTTCCAGTGTTCTACCGTCTTTACCAGCCTGGCGGCTTCACACTGTGAACTTGCGAGGGACTCACGCAGCTTGGCGGATTCGTTCATTAGGCTCGCGTTGGTGGTTTCCAGACAGAGGATATTGTTTTCCAACCGGCTCTGCTTTTCACGAGCTTGCGCAAGCTCAGCCTTTATCACCGACCGCTGTTCAGTTATCCCAGCGATCACGTTTTGCAAGTTGTCGAACCGCCGTTGTAATTCCGATTCATCGGTCCTGGAGCAGAGCCGTCCTCCCAGTCCCGTGATCCCCTTTTCCTTCGCGACCTCCTGCATCGAGGCGCGCCAATCATCAACCGTCCAGGCTTGCTTCCCCTTGTTGAGAGAAGTAGCCGGCGACGCAACCTCGTCTCTGCGCATCTTGCTGCGATCATCCTTGTCCGGGTAGCAGTTCGTGAATTCCTGCAACACGAAGCAATGCCAGGCCGCGTGCGCCAGGTGCGGAAGGCCGCTTTCCTGGTCGAGCTCCTCGCCCCGCCAGAACGCCCAGGCGTGCCGCATAAGCGCCGCAAACGACCAGCTCCAGGGGTAGCCGCGCTCCCAATTGCGCTCTGCATACTTCTTGGCCCCGCGGCCAAATACGCGCGCCAGGGTGAACAGCGGGCCGGCGGGAATCAAGTCGAAGCGTGCTTCCTTGCTGCCCTTCTCGGCCCCCGTAACCGGATCTTTGAGCCGAGTCTCTTCAGAGGTTCGGGGAGGGGTCTTCGTGACGTAGGGAATCTTGTCTTCGCTCATGCAGCCTCCTTGTCTTTCAGTAACTTCGCCGCCGCCAGCCGCTCGCGGGCGCCCCGGCCAAGGAACTTCTCCGGCGCCACGACCGGCGCGCCCGTGCGCAGATCGATCTTGTTGGTCAGAACCTCGTAGTTGATCTTCGCTCTCGCGAGGCGCGATTCGAGATCCGCGGCCAAATGCGACAACTCCAGCTTGCGCGCACGCTCGATCTTCTTCGGCAGGTAGCTCAGCAGCCGGCTGGCCCGGCGCTGCTCTTGCCTCAACTTCGCGAGCGGAGCGTCGTCCCAGCGATTCCACTGCTTGAATTGCTGCGGCACGCGGGCGGGGACAAGCCTCGGACGGCTAGGTTTGACTTGCCCTTGAAACCGGTTCGGTATGATTACGTTCGTGTTCATGTTAGCGTTTGATTGGTTTCATACGATTGCGTTTAGCTGAGTTTCGATTTGGTCGGAGCTACCAGGTCGAGGATCTGATCCCTCTGGCACTACGCGCCAGCGTGCTCACGCTAGTAACAAACTCTCTACACCAAGCTCCGGTCTTCGTCACGCGCAAGAATTTGCCACACCCCGCGTCCCTTGTCAACCACTTATTTCTTCCGGCGGTAGCCAAGTCGCCAAAGCAGGCTGCTGATCGCCCAGGCACAAAAGATAACACGCGAATGGCGAAGAAGCGGAAACAACACGTGCAGCGCCTCGTGAATTGTCGTGTCGAGGAACTCTCGTGGGAATTGCCGCGGGCTCAACTCGACGCCTCGCCGATCGCCCCGCCCCCGCCAAGCATATCCAAGCGTCGGACAGAGTTTCCCCTTGCACATAGTCGGGGGCAGCTCGTGAATACGATAAGCGATCGGCCGCCACATCAACGATGCCTTCGGAAAACGGAGTAACACACCCACGCCAACATTTCAAAAAGTGCAATCAAACCGATAACCGCGAACATGCGCGCCACCTTCAGACAATCGACCAGGCGTTTCATAGACGGCTCGACGGGCTCGGGGCATGCCGAACCATATCGGACGGCCGGTTCTCGTTTGCAGTTTCCAGGCCCAGCGCGCTATCGGGCACCGGGCTCGCGATGATAGCGCGATGCTTCGGCGGCTTACCCGTTGGTGGAGGAATATCCACGACCGGCACCGGCGGCTGCATCGCATCGGGCCGCTTTGCCTGCTTTGCGATCAGTTTGTTCAACGGGTCCGACGCCTCAGACACTTGCTGCCGGGTAGCCGCCTCCACCAGAGAATCCAACGAAGGCTTCTCCGGCTCCCTCGGAGGAACTTCAAAAGCAATCTGGCGCACTTCCCAGCCTTGCTTGGCAGGAAACCGCGCGCGCAGGTCGTTCAGAATCGCCTCCACCGCGCGCTCATCTTCCGCGAACGCGTCTCCCGGAATGACGCTGAAGAGACTTATCCCGGATTTCGCGACTTCGATTTGGTATCGGATTCGGTCGTTCATATAATTGGTGCTGCAACGCCGGAACTGGGCCGGCCATGAATGAGTCCTCGGCAAGGACACCGGTTAGCCTGGTGCCCGGGGCGCTGGCAGGTCGTGCAAAAATGCCAGGGAATCGCCGGCATCAACACCCGCGGGCCAGCGTGCCCGTCTTTGTGTCCGCTGTCGATGTAATCGGGATCGCAAGTCGTCTTCTCGACGGCTTCCATATCTTCGATGCCGACGCCGGCTTGTGCTTCCGCCTTGACTGCCGCCTCCTCACGGCTGCCGGCGTTCTTGACATACACCTGGCGCCCGTGGGCGCCCCTGATGATCACGCGATAATTAGCCATCGGCTTATTTTCACTTTCCCAGCGCGGCGCTAACAACGTCGGCTGGATTTGCAGTTATCGTCCGCTTTAGCGGACTTAATGTCCCCTTTATGTCCTGTTTGTCGTGCAATACCGCTTTCGCCCGCGCAAGCTCGAAGATCCGCCGCTGCTCCTCGCTCAGCCCGCGCGCGATCCAAGTGTCAAGCGGCGAGATAAATCCCATCTGCCTGGCCCAGCTCTCCCACTTTCGGCATACCTGATACCCCGAGGGGGTATCTTCCACGCCCGCCCGGCCAAAGCGCGTGTTGGCCAAACGGTAGCATGCGACTGGAGCCACCCCGAATTGTTTTCGGGCCATCGCAATCCACTGCTTGCCCCACATGTTGTGGAAATACAAGGCGAGCTCCTGCCGGCGGTAGAGAATGAACTCCTCGGCACTCATAACGCTCCTCGGGGAATCACCGACTTGACCGCGTGAGCAAAGGGAGGCATTTGAACAACCCAGCGCGCGTAGTCGGTAAGATCGCCGCAAGTAATCCACCTATTCCCATACGCAGCGGCCTCATACCCCGCCGTGCAAGCCGCGGTAGCCAAACACATCTCGCTATGCAAATTCCTCAACCAGCGATCCTGCACAATCAGCGCCAGAGAATCTTCAACAACCTTCCGGCCCACAAACACCCCGGTCAACGGTTTGATTCCCCTCAGATAGGGTTTCAGCCTGCCGCCTTCCGCGTTCACGTCCATGTATTCGAGCTTGTCCCACCAGCCCCAAGGATCGGGCCACTTCAACGTTTCAGCCGCGAATAGCGCAGAAGGAACGTCCGGTATCGGGCCGAACAGCTCCAGCAAAGGCCGGCGGACAAGCGTGTCATACTCGACCCAGATAAAGGAATCGTAACTCAACCCCCCTGTCGTCCTCCACCAATTCAGAAAGCCTCGCACGGTAGCTGTGTTCCGATGCTTCTCGAAGCCCAGCAAACCCGTGTCTGCAACAACCGATTCCCCGGGAAACGGCACGCCGTCGTGAGGACAAATCAACACGATGGGCAGCCGGTTGGTCTTCCGCACGCAGCGCAAATGAAACTGTGCGACCGCTGAAGGCTCGTGGTAGAAAAAGCAAATGACAGGCTTCACAGATACCTCATGCAAAACAAATTCGGTGGAAAAGACATATCCAGAAGTTTGCTGAGCATTCCCCGTGCAGCCGCCGGATCTTTCTCGCCGTGAAACAGGTGGTGAGAGGCCCGTCCATCAACCAGCCACCGACGCCCGCCCTTCGGCACCTTTGCGAGTCCGGCGTAATACGGGAACAACCATCGGGGAGTGGCGACGCAGTTCAGTTGAGCGCCGCAATCGTATTTCCACAGCATCACGTTCGTAACCGACTCGTCATTGAGCGGCGGCATGCCTTCCTCGATCTCCTCGGGATCGGCCGGAAACGTATCCAGGCACTCTTTGAAAAAGTCGCTGCACTTGCGGTTGAATACGACCACGCAGGCATGCCCGTAAGGCATGCTCGGGGACTCCACTCCGAGATAAGCCCGCTCTGCGTAAAGAGACTGCGGCTCGCCGTGATAACACAGCAACGGAAACGGCGCGTCGTAGCGGCGGGCAAAGTCGATCAGCGCGTCCACGTGTCGATTGGCTACGCAGTCTGCGTCCACCCACACGGTGTGGTCAAACGGACTGCGCAAGTAGGCCCGAAACTTCGAGAAACAATTAAGCTTCTCCCACCCCGATGAACGCAGGTCTTCCCACCGCATCAACTCGATTGGGTGTTCCGAAAACACTTGCATGCTGTCCAGCAACACCTGCGCCAGGGGGCGGTATGTGGCGTCAGCGTAGGATAGAAATCCCGTGCTCACGCGAGGCTCACTCTTTGGCCGCAAACTCGGCGCCGACCAGCGACAGAGCCAGTTCTCCCACCGGAAAGCCGGCTCTCTTGATCGACTCGCGAAAGTGTTCGGCCAACTCTTTGCAAGCCTCTTGCTGCGCCAGCGGCAGTTCAGAGACCACGCCCTTAATTGCCCACAGGGTTTCTTGTTCTGAACTCATGCGTCAACTCCTTTTCCTGCGAAGTCTCCCTCGAATGTTTTCTTGAACAACGCCCGGCTGGGCAAGTGGCAGACCACTATCCCCTCGGGATTCGCATAGCCGGGCTTTGCTTTGCTGCCGCTCTTCCCCAGCTCGTCAAGAACGCATTCAATTTGCGAAGTCTGGAAAAGGCCCAGGTAAAGTATCGGCACCACGAGGCAGCACGCAGGCGGAGTCTCGGCGGGTTTGTTGGGGGTGCCTAGCGTGTAACGGACTACGTTGAAAAGCGAGAAATACCGCTCGCCGGTCTTGCAGCCATATCCACGCTGAATCCCGTGGCCCCACCATTCGCCGAAGTGCCGACCGGGACCTAACCGTCGCAGTTGCTCCTCGTGCTCCATCACCCAGGACGCAAAGCAAAAGTTGTCTTGCGCGGGAGTCACCCAGCGATTCTTGCTGCCCGCCCGAACTTCGCCGCTCTTGAACACCGCCACCTGCGCGTTTGTTCCATCGATTTTCTCGGTCACGCACATGATCCGCGTCAACCGGGCAATCTTCGGCATGCCTGCAAACTCCGCGAGCCTGATGTCATACTGGGGATCGTCGAACAGCGTCTCATTCATAAGGATGCCTTTCCAGGGGGTTCTTCGTTTGGTTGAGTCAACTTCATCGCCTGCTCCAAAGACCGCCCGCGCGGGTCAAATTCTTCTTTCGGAGGTTCGCTGAGCGTGCGAATTTCCTCCTTCACTGCGTTGACTGCGCTCTCGCCTGGTATCGCGTTCAACGCAGCCAGCGCGCGCTGCATGCTCATTACCTGGCTCTGCGGACTGTGCCCGGCCATTTGCGCAACCGGCTCCTCCGCGCGGTCGCCCAGCGCGCGATACGTCATGTGCTGCGCCGTCTCCGCAGCTTTCACCAGGTCCATGAGCGGTCGGATATTGGTGATCTTGTTGCCGTGCTTGTCGTAGCCCTCGAAGTAGCCGAACACTGCCTCGGGGCTTGGATCTTGCAGCATGCGGCGGAGGGCCAGGTCGATTAGCCTTCGGAGGCGGACTGCCTGCACGAAGTTGACGGTGCGGTTAATCGCTTGCTCGAAGCCTCCCTGATCTCCTTTCTCCTTAAACGTGTGCAGGTTGACCAGCTTGGCGCGCCAGTCCTCTCGCGCTTCGAGCTGCGCGACCAAGTGCTGCGGGGTGTTCGTCGCCAGCGCTGTTTGCCCCAGGTCCCCCAGGAACGTGAGGTAGGCCAGAAAGATCGCGCTCTGGTCGAGATCTTCCAGAGCCGGCGAATACCCGCTGAAGGCGGGAAGGTTGGAGACAGACGCCGGCACCGGCACCGAGACAGGTTTGGGTTTGCTCACTTTTGGTTTCGGTTCATTTGCGCCGGCACAACAGGGTCCACAGTAAATTTGCAACGAGCAGGCACAGCAACAAAACGCCGCAACACACGGCGAAGTTGTCGAGATCGTAGATCATACGCAAGCGTTCAATTAGCCATTTTCAACACGCGGTTGGCAAAGTCTGCCCGGTCGGCCTGGCGCTGCTGCTGTTGTCTCATCGATCGGGTTTCACGATACCTCTGTGCTAGAGCCACGGGCATGGACTCGAACAGCGTATCTTCCGGGTCCGGCCGGGCGGACCCGCGTTTGTTGGGAAACAATGTCATACCCTAGATTGGGTGTTTGTGCGGTTTTGGTCAAGTGGCCAGATCCGCCAGGTGCCGCAGTTGCAGCGACCAGTTGCTCATTTGCGCAGCATTCGGATCGACGTGCAGACTCTCCGCGCGCTGCTGCTCACGGAGTATTTGCTCTCGCAAGAATGCGGCCTTGCGAGCGCGCCTGCGTTTGGCGGAGTCAATTCTGTTCTGCTTGTGGGCTGCGTTCATAGGTTCATGTAGGTGATTAGCTCGTCCGCTTGATCGGAGGCGAGAGATGCGATCACCTTCGGCAATTGGTTGCCTATCTCGGGGTGCGCGCAAAACCCAGCCAAGGCGAATGCGGCAAACAACTCCTGCTTGGTCAGCCCCAATGCTTGGTTAGATCCCCTCGGATCGGGGAAGGCTGGCCCGTGAGGATACGTCGTGTGCGATGTGGTCATATCAATAAGTGCCGGGACGCGCTGCGCATGAGAAAGGTCCCCAGGCTGAGCATGCGCAGCGCTTTCAATCTCCCCGGTAACACTCCACCCGGGTGATTGCGGAGGCCCGTCCCCCGTGAACATACTCAACCTGGACATCGGGTAAATCAAGAACGCAGCGGTTGAAACATGGTGCAGAGATCGAGCTCCTGCGGCACGTTGAGCCTCGATTCGCACGCCATCGGCAGGCGCGCGATGAGCGGGTGATCGCAGCGGATCTTGGAAGCGTCGGGGTGGCGCGCCGGCAGAAAATGCGGGACGTGCCCGTGAACACACTCGAAACAGTTCGGACTGATGTGCATCATGGCGCTAATCTACCCGTCGAACGGCGCACCGTCAACCGCAGAAACGCGATTACAGGTGCGCTTATTCTGCAAATGAGGATGGTTAGTGGGGTTAGTGGCACACGATTATGGGCGGAGTTGCGGGCAGCACTGGAGTGGACACAGGGGTAAGAGCGTTGCGGTCAGTTTCACACCGGGGCGAAGGCGTGCTGGAGTGGCAATGGCGCTCGAAATACTGCGGGTCGTATGCGGCAGGGCACGCAAGCGCACCGCAAGCAAGAGCCGCCCTATTCGCGCGCCAGAAGTGTTCCCAGCCGCGGTCCACGAGAAAAGACCGCGCAGAATCAGGCCCATCTCCTTCCACCCATTTTCTCGCAAGCGCGACGCAACCGTCGCCGTCGAAGTTTATCGACTGGATTTCCCCGGTTTCCCAGTTGTAAGAGATCGCGACCGCTCGCGGGGTAGAAAGGGAGGTGGTGGCATTCATGAGCGCAATGTGCACTTGGCCTGCGCCAGTAACAAGCTCGAAGTTTACCACGCGGGAGGCGTAGGTGGGCGGCCGAGGGGGCGCGGGAGTGCTGGAGGGCTGCGGGAGTGCTGCGGGAGTGGTGGTGGAGTGCTGCAAGCGGTGCACAGGAGTCTCCGGGCGGCACGAAAGGGCAAAAAAACCACCCCGCATAGTCTAACCCTCCGGGTAGTAGCAAGATGCGAACAAAAAGACGGCAAGATAGGTGAAAAAGCATGTCCAGCCTTTCTCCTATACGTCCCCCCCTCTCCTCCTACGAAGATACATATACATCTACTAAAACTCTTTTAGAGAGATTTCATCTGTCTATCTGACAACAGTATATCAGAGAAGAGGTTAAGGACGATGGATGGAGTTTTTAGCATCTGCCTCCATCTGTCTTCGTCAAACCCGAGTGCATCCCCGAGGCCTCGGCAAGTGCCTGGAGCAACTTTCGCATTCCCGAGGCCTCGGGAAGTGCTCGAAAAATGGTCGGGATCCCGACCAGTTTCGCGCAGGCGGCTCATTCCCGAGGCCTCGGGAATTGCACGCACCCCCACCAGTTCCTTTGCTTCGCCTTCCTTTTCCTGCCCAGCAAGGCTGGCTTTCGACGTGCAGACAGTCCGACTTTCCGCCGCCAGGCCCATGACCGGCCCATGATTCCTCAAGGTTGGCGAGGATCTGTGCAGCCCGGGAATCAATCAACGCCGCCTTTTTCAGGAAGTCGCCGTTAATGGATTCCCCCGCCGCCGGCCCGCCGCCGGCCCGCCGCCTATCGGCATACTGAAGGCGTAGATAGTTCCGCCTGGCTGAACTGTTCTGCCGCCGGCTAGAGTATCTTGCCAAAATGGCAGGATACTTGGCAGGATAGCCCCGTGCTTGGTCTTGGCTCCGTTGTTCAAGTCACGCTTGATCTATGCGTCCCAGGGCAAGCCAGGCCCCTTTCCTGCCCCTTTGGCGTGCGCGCGGGACCTTGAAATAGGCGTCCTAAGCGTCCTAGCATGACGCCATGACACCCTTTTGGGAACTTTGGAGGCGTCCTAAGCGTCCTAGCATGACGCCATGACACCCTTTTGGGAACTTTGGAGGCTAGTTATACTGCGCGGTCCGGGTGCGATAACTAGCAACCGCGGATTCGCCCGAAGATCTCGGTTTGCCGATGTGCGTGCCGATCCCGCCGGATTCCAGTCAAATAGGAAGTGCCTCGATCGCAGGCCTTTCGATCGAGTGGTCGAGTTTGTGTGGATGCCTAATCACATAGACGGCTGCAACCTCGCCGTAGCCCCCGAGTGAAGATGTGAGGGCTTGTCTAGGTTAGCCATGCCGAAGTGTGTGCAGTCCAAGCTATTGCAGAGCGCGCTGTTACGAAACGTCGCCACTTCTCGACAAGTGTGTGCGTTTTGTCACGTTTTCGCCCTTCATTGGCTGGCGTAGTCATCTACTGTATCAACCACTTACGCAGACCGTTAGCTAAAGCAAGCCTCATGACTACCCTCGAAATCGTCAATGTTTTCGTGCTTTTTACAGTTGTAAAATCCTGCCCAACTATATGCGGCTGAATTACTTATCCACTGAGCCAAGCCATGTGTTTTGGCACAACTAGGCAAAATTTGCCTAGTGACTAACCGGAACTAGGCAAATTTTGCCTAGTGCTAAGTGGTTGGTAATCAGGCGATGTAAAGTATCCTTTACATGTGAACATAACTAACATTGTGCGAAAGCAAGGGCAGTTTTGTTGATAGTCAAGCACTTAGTGTGTGTCATTTTGTCTCACTTGCAGCTCATGGTCGCATGGTCAGCGAGGCGCAGCGCAGCACGAGCTCGACCTGGGCAGCGCCAGGGCGCAGGTGGCGCGGCTAGGTTAGCCGACGCTAAGACGTTGCGGCAGAGGGACTTGAGGGGCACGGGGGGTCGTCCTAGCCGTCGCGTTGGCTCAGTCTAGCGCTCCGGGGCTGAAAAACAGTCCCGTGAGGGATTTTGGCTAGACGAGGGGGCACTGGAGACTAGGTCTTTCGAGCGCTATGGGGTGCCCAGGAAGCCGGAATCGGGCGAAGGATGGAAGCTGGCCGGCGGACAGTCGGAGCGTCTTAATGCCTGCCTGGGCCGATTGTGCGGCCGTGCTTGCGTTCCCATTCGCGGGCGCGGGCGGCCTCGGTTTGCTCCGGCGTGAGCACGGCGCAACACCCACACGCGAAGTAGCTGCAAATCGTTGCCCACCAGTGTTTGTGGCACTTCGGACAGAGAGGTGATGTCGGCCAGTATCCGGCCTCCTCGCCGAACGCACTGTAGGGCGCCCAGTGGTGTTCTTCCCAGCCGCCGACCTTGTTGCAGTGCGCGCAGATAGCCGGCGGCACCGCGTGGAAGCCCGGCGCGATCGGAAGCCCGGCCTGCTGTTCGGGGCTCATCATTGCCCTGCATGCGTCGTTGGTTATGTAGCGGCCTCGGCTTTCCTCGTTGCGGCACGTCTCGCAAATCCAGCCGTAATTCACTATCCCGTTCGAGAAGGGGTATCGGTATAACCGCCAGCGGCGCAAACACTCGCAGATCTCGCAGGGCGCACTTTTGTAGTGCGCATGTGATGGAGATGTCGTTTGCATAGAGTATCGTCCGACGCTACGCAGTGAGAATGCCCGATCGCAAATCAGACGCCGACGTGCATTTTTGCCGGCACGCACGCCAGGGCGAAGCAGTGCGTTTGGGAGTAGGCATCAATCAGATCGTAACTTTCTTTATACCAGGAGTATCCGTTTCGTTGCTGCCGGGCGCCGCGGTTCGCAATTCGCTGCAATACGTCGTCGATCCACTTGAAGTGGTGCACTTGCAGGTTGATTGGTGCTTGACGACCGTTTGCGAAGTGGTGCCCCGCGGTAATCGGGACGTGGCTCCTGGCGAGTATCACCTTCGCAATCTGGCCTTTGCACACGTTTTTGGTGATTTCTGCCTGCACGGGAAATTGTTCGTCCAGGGTGAGCGCGGGGTTGAGACCGGCGGAGATTCGCCCGTCTCGTGCGACGCGGTCGATCAAGGTGCCTCCGACGTAGTCCGCCTCGAAGCCCTCCGCTGCTTGCCGCAGGTCCCGCAGGTTGCCGAAATATGGGTGCAAGGCGAACTCGTCCACGTCTGCACACACATACCAACCTTCCGTTATCAACTCCTCCCGGAGCTGATTTTGCAGCGCTGCGTCTCGCAGGCTGTCTGGATCTCCGGGCGGCACGCACCAAATTTCCGGTTTTGCGCCCGCGGCGGCGATAACCTGGCGCACGTGTTCGTGCAGCTCCGGCGTATGCAGCACGACCGCGATCCGGGTAACACCGCGGAGAGTGTAAAACCGGACGAACCTCGGGAAAAGTCCGTTGTCGAAGCTGAGCCCGCAGATTAGAGTTAGGTCCCTCATTTGCTCGCTTGCAGTCCTCCGCAGATCCAGGCGACGCAACTGGTGATCAACAGCGCCGCCAGGCAAATCGCAGCGTGCGCGCAGCAATC
>Ga0315278_10001224_pt1 | contig 22344 bp, 9 predicted proteins | sample YL17G06_0_MG_FD_203880 | JGI IMG/M metagenome (GOLD analysis project Ga0315278, IMG submission 203880) | Sediment microbial communities from Yellowstone Lake, YNP, Wyoming, USA - YL17G06_0 | ecosystem: Environmental > Aquatic > Freshwater > Lake > Sediment | place: USA: Wyoming | collected... | reverse complement strand
GCGGCTTGGAGTTTGCGGGAGACGCGTTTATCGCTCTGGCCGAATTCGGTGACGTGCTGTTTCTTGCCGTCCGTTTCGACGACGGTGAGGGTGACCCATGCTTCGTTCCTGCGGTTGTCGGCGCAGAACATCTCGGAGCCGACATCGACCGTGGAGCCGGGGTCGGAGGCTGCCTGTGAGCGGATGGCGACGATGACGCCGCTTTGGCCCTGACGTTGGGCGAGCTCCTCGGCGACGAAGCTCCAGCCGACGTCTTTGCCGTCGCGCTGGATGCGGAGGTACTGCTCGGGCGTGACGATCTGCTTGAGGCGCGTTGGCACATTGACCAGGAGAGCGCGGGCGGCATAGAGGCGCTGGTCGTTGTCCGCCCTGATGGCGCTCAGGTCCAGGAGCTGCGCCGAATCGATGATGGCGCGGAAGATGCGCACGGCGGTGGTTTCGGAAGGGTCTTCGGCGTCGTCGAGGTCTTCGGCGGTCCGGGTGGACGGGGTGGTGAGATCGAGAAGGTAGTAGTGCTGGTCGTTGCGCTGGATGATGGCCACTTGACGGAGGCAGGCCTGGGAGCCCTGGGTGAAGCGAAGGATGACAAGGCCGGCGTCGTTGGGGCCGACGTTGATGAGATCGTTTCGGAGGACGCGGTTGCCGGCGTTCTGGACGAGCAGTTGCTGTGCGGTCTGGATGAGCACGCCCGGCTTGGTTTTGGATTCATCGACGAGGGGCGTGGCGGGATCATCCTTGCCGACGAGGGGAGCGGGGCTCTCGAAGATCATCTGCGAGGCTTTGAGAATCCACTTCTCGTCCGAGTTGACGAACTGGACGATGCTGGTGCCGACGCTGGCTGGTGTGACCTGCGCCCCGCGGAGGGGCGGGCGGAAGGCGATGCCGCTGGCCCGGCTGATGAAATAGGGGGCCAGGTACTGAACGGGGTTGTCGTCGTCGTCGAGCGAGGCGGCCGGGCGGACGGTGGGCTGGGTCGCGGGCGCAGCAGCCAGCCCCGGCGCGACAAGGCACAACGCGACGCACAGGGCGGGGATGTATCTCATTGGGTGCATAGCGGGCTCCACAGCATGAACGACGACGCCCCCGCAGTGGCTTGGCCACGACAACGCGTATTGTCCCAAAAGAGTGGCGGAGTTCAATTGCACGAAGTGGAATCGGCGGCGGATGGACCCCTATCATCCGGCCGATACACGCACGGACCCGCGGAGGCACAGACATGCGGGCGAGCGGCGGAAAGCAGGCTACCATGATGATTCAACCTGACCAACAGTTCTTTGACGGCGGGCGATACGTGTGGACGCCGGAGCGAGAGAGATCGGTCTGGCAGACGGCGCTTCGGGTGCTGGCGCAGACGCTGAAGCGGGGCAAGATGCGGCGAATAGTGATGATGATCGGGCTGCCGGGTTCGGGGAAGAGCAGCTACGCGGAGGCGCACGACGAGCGGGATGTGGTGTTGTTGGATAGCGCGTTCGTGGACAAGCAGCGGCGGGCGGAGGTGTTCGCTGTGGCGGGCAAGGCCGGCGTGCCGGTGGTCGGTGTGTGGATGGATACGGAATGGGAAGTATGCGATGACCGGAACCGGCAGAAGAACGCGGACCAGCGGGTGCCGGCGGAGATGATGCGCCGGATGCGGGCGGCGCTGCTGGCTGAAACGCCGTCGGAGACGGAGGGGTTTGCGGAAATCCGGCGGATTCGGACGCATGTGCCGGCGGCGGCATAGCGCGATCGCGAACAGTGCGAGCAGAACGCGCACAGACTGCGGTCCGTAAGCGTTCGGTATGAAACAGGGCCCGGAAACGGCGAGCTTCCAGGCCCTGTGAATTCTGCCCACGGGATGGTCCGCGGCGTTCAGCGATAGAACTCGATGATGAGGTTCATGTTGACCTCGAAGGGAACGTCCTCGGGAACGGGAAGAGCGTTGACCTTGGCGGTGAGCTGAGCGGGGTTGAACTCAAGCCACCCGGGGACGTTGTGCCCGGCGTTCTGCTCCATGTTGTCGCGAAGCACCTTGTGGATGCTTTCTTTGAAGGTGACGGTCTGGCCGGGCTCCGCGAGGAAGCTGGGGATGTCGGTTTTTTTCCCATCGACGAGGACGTGGCCATGGGCGACGAGTTGGCGGCAGGCCCAGATGGTTCGGCCGACGCCGAGGCGACGGAGAACATTGTCGAGGCGGCGTTCGAGGATCTGTATGAGGGTGCTGGCGGTGTTGCCCTTGGACTTTTTGGCCATGAGGAGGAAGCGGCGAAACTGTCTTTCAAGCATGCCATAGTGGAAACGCAGCTTCTGCTTTTCGGCGAGTCGCATGCCGTATTCGGTGTTCCGGCGGCCGCGGTAGCCGTGCATGCCGGGGATGGTCAATTCCTTGGCGGTGTGCTTGGGGATATCGGCGATAGGGACGAGAACGCGACGGGAGAGTTTGACTTTCGGGCCGAGGTAACGGCTCATGGTGAAGCGCTATCTACGGGCCAACAGGAGGCCCGCTCAAAACATGCGCGGCGTTCATGACGCTGCCAGGAGAAATACCGGGCATGGAAAGCGTCAGCGGCTTATGCGCGTTTCGGCTGACGCATGGTTCTGAGGCATGCGGCACCGGTTTCTCCTGCCACGTGCGGGAGAAGGGGGGATTATAGCGGGCGGCGGGGGGTTGACAAGCCGCCGGAGTGAAGATCAGCGGGCGGGTTTCTGGATGTCGTTGGGTGGGGCGATGGTGACTTGGCCGGTGGCGGCCCATTCGGCGCCGCGGATCATGAGGGCTGCGCAGCCGGGATCGGAGACGGAGGAAGCGTCGTGCCCAAGCAGGTTGACGAAGACCCGGCCTTTGCCGCACGGGATGGTCCAGGCCATGGGTTCATGGGCGCCTGTTCCGCCTTGTTTGGGGTCGGAGAAGGCGGTGAGGAGGATGTGCATGTTCAGGCCGGGGCCGCGCTGGCCGTGGTAGAGCTCATCCTTGGCGTGGGTCCACTTCTGGGGGAGGCCCTTGGTAATGGCGTGGTCGGGGTCGCGGACGAGGACTTCGTAGGGGTGTTGTGGGCCATGACCTGCGCCGGGGCCTTGGCCTTTGGGGGTGCGGACGGTTTTGCCGGCGTCGTCCACGGTGATGCGGTCGCCGAAGTTGGGATCAGCCCAGAGAAGGCCGACCATTTTGGTCCATTCGGTCCAGGGGAGGAAGGCGTTGTTGGCAGCGTGGTAAACGACCAGCCCGCCGCCGTCGGTCATGAACTTCTCGAAGGCCTTGCTGACTTCATCGGGCCAGGGCTTGCCATTGTAGTTGCTGAGGACGACCTGGTACTTGGCGAAATCCGGGCGGAAGCTGTCCCATGCGGCCTTGGGGGCGTTGGCGGGAGGGCTGGTGAGGACATCGACGTTGAAGCGGCCGGTTTTGAGGAGCATGTCCTTGATGGGTGGGGTCGTGCCTTTCCAATCGTGGTTGTTCTGGCCGTCGATGATGAGGACGCTGATCTTGTCGGCGGCGGCGTAGGCGGAGGCCGCGGCGGCCAAGCAGAGCGCAAGAGTGGCGACGATCGAGTATATCCGGGTCACGGAAGCTCCTTTTCTGTTTGTGTGATTGTACCACGGAGCGGGCTTCTCCCGCAACCCAAGGGACGAAGGCATGGCTGTGTTGGAGTTGCCGGCCACAGGTTATTGGCTATTCGCTGCATCCGAAGTTCGGGAGGCGAGAACAGGACGCCGTCGGCAGGGGGCGGCGGGGCAGAAGGACGAGGGGCCGGTGGTTGGCCATGTTCCTGAGCAAGACGAGGGCAAGGAAACCAACACTGAAGCCACCCGAAAGCGGTCCTGTTCGGACTCGAAGAAGGGGGGTAAGACGGCCCGTCTCTTGACAAGCAGCGGATCGCCGGGCACACTTGGCGGATGGCGGCCCTGCAACGATCCGCACGTTATCTGACGCTGGATGCCTGGCGCGGCGTGGCAATCCTGCTTGTGATCTTCTATCACGCGGCCAGCTTCTATCTTGAAAACCCTGCGTCCGAGAAGCCGACGGGCGCAGCACGCCTTGCATACGCAATCATCAGACGCGGCTGGCTGGGCGTGCCCATGTTCTTCGTGATCAGCGGGTACTGCATCTCCGCCACGTGCGATGCGACTCGCCGCAGAGGCGGCGGCATGCGCGAGTACTTCAGTCGGCGGATTCGGCGGATCTACCCCCCTTACCTGATCGCCCTGGCAATCACAACCGCTGCAGTCGTTGTGACCTCCGCACTTGGAGGGGGCTGGTTGCTCGAACGCTCCTACAAGGTGCTGAATCCGGCCTCATTGTCCGTTGCCCAGTGGATAGGGAATGTGACCTTGACCGAGACGTGGCGGCCGAGATTGATGGGCGACAAGGGCTATCTGGTCATGCTCCACGCCTGGTCCCTCTGCTATGAAGAGCAGTTCTACATCGTGTGTGGATTAGCCCTGCTGCTAGCGCGGCGGCGGTTCTTCGGGGTGCTTTTCGCCATCGCTGCCGTCGTACTGCCGATCGCGGTGTACAGGCAGTTCCATCCCGGGATGGTGCGGATCGATGGTTTTTTCTTTGACGGTCGGTTCCTGCTGTTTGCCGCAGGGGTCGTCGTTTACTACCGCGTGCGCCATGCGACCATCACGCAGGCTCGCATCATCGATGTTATGGCAGCGATCGCGGTCGCGGTTGCTGTGTTCGCCTACCGCAGAGATCACGATCCGGGCAACCTGGGGAAAGCGGTGGCGTTCCTCTTTGCCACAGCGCTGATTCCGCTCTACCGATGGGATGAGCGGGTGGCGGACAACCTCGCGGTGCGGTTGCTCGCGTTCTGGGGCCAGAGGTGTTATAGCCTCTACCTGCTGCATGCCCCGATGGTGGGTATGGTCAGTCGCGCCATGGGTGTTGCGGGAGTTCAGTCGCCCGTGCAGGTGCTGCTGATCACACTGCCGGTTTGCACGGCCCTGTCCGTGCTGGTTGGCTGGGTCTTCCATTGGCTGGTTGAGCGGCGATTCCTCAATCCTCCCGCTCTTGTCGCCGCGCCGGTCGAAGCAGCACCAGCGCCGAGCATGGCGGCGGGGTGACGGCCCAGGGTGGAGGCCGCCCGCCTGCCACAGCAAGGCCCAGACGGCAGACGGCGGGGATTCGGCTAAGCACCGAGTGGGTGCCCGTGGGTTGACATGATGAGAAGGACATTAGGAACAATGAGTAAGCACAGAATACGCGCAGCGGGAGACGCCGGACGCCATAAGGCCAGGTCTCTGACCTGGTGGCACTGGTTGCCTCAAGCTGGGCAATCTGTCACGATTATGGCTAGTTTCCGCTTCGCGCCGCGCGGAGCGGAGGCACGTTAACGGATTTGTGACCGCTGCTGTTGGACGCAACACCACAGCGCGGTCACAGTCTACGAGGGCGATCTTGCAGGCGGAGCGCAGCGTTTACGTAGTAGAAGCAGTCCGATAGCCACGGGCGCAAGCCAGCGTCGGCAGCGCCGGTGGCTGGGTCTCAGATGTGCCCAGAGCCGCACGTGGTTCCGGTTGCACTGCGTTTTTGGAGCGGGCCAATGTCTTTGAGTCGACCGAATCGGCTGCACAGAGGATGGACCAGACTGGCCGAAGCGTGTACCAGGGAGGCCTTGAGGAAGATGCGTGGGCGGCTCGACGCGCTCCTGCCGTCGGATGGGCGCAACTCGCGTCGCATGCCGACGTTCGAAACGCTCGAGCAGCGGCAGCTTCTAGCTTCGACACTGGTCATCAGCGAGTTCATGGCCGACAACCGCAACGGCATCCTGGACCACGATCTGCAGCGCGTCGACTGGATCGAGATTCACAACCCGACGGCGTCGAGCATCAACCTCGACGGCTACTACCTGACGACCGATCCGACGGCGGCGGACAAGTGGCGGATCCCGGCGGTAGATCTGGCGGCGGGGGGGTATCAGCTCGTCTTCGCATCGGGCAAAGACCACGCGGTGGCGGGCCAGGAACTGCACACGGATTTCGAGTTGGATGAGAACGGGCAGTACCTGGCGCTGCTGGCGCCGGACGGCCACACGCCGGTGTGGCAGTACAGCCCGAAGTTCCCGTCGCAGTTGCCCGACGTCTCCTACGGCGTCACGATCGATCCAAGCACAACTCATCTGATCTCCGATGCCGCAACGGTGAGGACGTTGGTGCCGGCTGTCGGCTCGCTTGGGACGACGTGGACCGCGTGGGATTTCGCTGACAACGGTTGGACGGCGGGGAAGGGCGGCGTGGGGTACGACGTCGAGCAGCCGCCTCCCGTCGTCTCAGGATTCACTCTGCGTATGGTGGATATCGCCGGCGGGACCGACGGTTACATCGACAACATTGGCGAGGCGATCCGCATTCTGGATGGAACCGCGCCGGCCGGTGCGTATACCGTGCAGTTTGACGGCAAGGCGGACTCGCCGGTCATCAACCACGGCGACGGCGGGGAGTACCTCAGCGATCTTGCGTTGCCGAACGGTTACGGCAGCACAGGCGCCGACAGCGACGCGGCGCAGAGAACGGACTATGCCCTTCGCTGCACGGCGAACGTGACGATTCCGGCGGGGCAATGGACGATCAACGTCAACAGCGATGACGGGTTCCAGCTCGGCATACCCGGCGTGCAGTTCCTGACGCGCAGCAACGTCGACTACACGGGAACGGCCTGGAACAGCAGCACCGTGCCGGCCGATGTGCTGGTGTTCGGCAGGCCTCGCGGGCCAGGCAACACGTTCGCCACATTCACCGTGCCCCCGGGCGCGGGATTGTCCACGACGATCACGCTCGATTTCTACGAGCGCGGGGGCGGGGATGAGGTGGAGCTGGCGGTGGCGTCGGGGCACCAGACGAGCTTCAGCGCCTCGACGTTCACGCTGCTGAGCGACGGGTTGAACGGCTGGTCGGTGAAAACGACGTCGTCCACGCCGCCGCCCAGCTATGACCCCCTCATTGGGCAGGGAAGCGATCTCGAATCGCAGATGCACAACAAGAACGCGACGGCCTACATGCGATTCCCGTTCGGCGTGGAGGACCTGACGCAGTTCGACACGCTCAAGCTGCGCATCAAGTACGACGACGGGTTTGTGGCGTATCTCAATGGGGAATTGGTGGCCACGCGTAATGCCCCTGGCGCGCCGGCGTGGGATTCGGGGGCGACGGACGGCCATCCCGACGATCAGGCGCTGGTCTACGAGGAAATCGACATTTCTTCCCACCTCGGCGCGCTGCGGGCCGGAAACAACGTGCTCGCGATCCACGGGCTGAATTACGGCGCCGGCAGCACGGATTTCCTGATCTACCCGCTGCTGGACGGCATTCACACCCTGGTGAACCAGGAGCGCTATTTCACCACCCCGACGCCGGGCGACGCCAACGATCCGTCGAACATCATCGGCTATGTCCAGGACACGAAGTTTGACCACAATCGCGGGTTCTACGACGCGCCATTCACGTTGAGCATCACGACGGAAACGCCAGAGGCCGAGATCCGCTACACCATCAACGGCAGTGCGCCGACGGCGACGACGGGCTTGGTGTACACGGCCCCGATCACGATCTCGGGGACGGCAACCGTCCGGGCGGCGGCGTACAGGCCGGGGTACATCTCCACCGACGTTGACACTCAGACCTACCTGTTCCTTGATGATGTCGTGCGGCAGTCGCTGAACGGCCAGGCGCCCGCGGGCTGGCCGACGAGCTGGGGGTCCAATGTGGTTGACTATGGCCTGGACCCGGAGGCGGTCAACTCGCCGGCTATCAGCAGCACGGTGAGCATCGGCAATAGCTTCTACTTCATCGCCGACGACCAGATCAATGGGCCGGAGCTGTGGAAGAGCGACGGCTCGGCCGCTGGCACCCTGCTGGTGAAGGACATTTACGCCGGCGCCACCGGCTCCTATCCAGCGAGCCTGACCAATGTCAACGGCACGCTCTACTTCACCGCCACCGACCCCCTCAACGGCCTGGAGCTATGGAAGAGCGACGGCACGACTGCCGGAACCGTCCTGGTGAAAGACATCTACCCCGGCACCGAGGGCAGCAAGCCCGTCTACCTCACCAACGTCAACAACACCCTCTACTTTGCCGCCAGAGACGGCCTGAACGGCAAGGAGCTCTGGAAGAGCGACGGAACCGCTGCCGGGACCGTGATGATCAAGGACATCAACCCCGGAGAAGAGGGCAGCAAACCGGCCAACCTGACCGACGTCAACGGCGTGCTGTACTTCGCGGCCACCAATCCGGCCAATGGCACAGAGCTGTGGAAGAGCAACGGCACGGCCGCGGGGACCGTCCTGGTGAAAGACATCTACGCGGGGTCGGAGAACTCCGATCCGTCGTGGCTGACCAACGTCAACGGCACGCTGTATTTCGCTGCGGCCGACAAGGCCAACGGCAACGAGCTGTGGAAGAGCAACGGCACGGCCGCGGGGACGGTGCTCGTGAAGGACATCAGCCCGGGGGTTGCACACTCGCGGCCGCAGTGGCTCACGGCGGTCGCTTCAACGCTCTACTTCACCGCCAACGACCCGACCAACGGCACCGAGTTGTGGAAGAGCACCGGAACAGCGGCCGGCACTGTGCTGGTGAAGGATATCAACACGGGAGTGAGCGACTCGACGCCCTACGGTCTGCTCAACATCGGCGGCACGCTGTATTTCGCCGCCTACGATGCCGCCGGCGGGGCCGAGCCATGGAAGAGCGACGGCACCGCGGTAGGGACCACTCGCATCAAGGACGTCGCTGGCGGCGCCAGCGGCTCGAACCCCTCTTTCCTCACGAACGTCGGCGGCACGCTTTACTTCGCCGCCTACGACGGCACCAACGGCTACGAGCTCTGGAAAAGCAACGGCACCTCCGCGGGAACCACGCTGGTCAAGAACATCAACACGGGCAATCTGAACTCCGGACCCGGCGGCCTGACGGCGGTGGGCACGAAGCTCTTCTTCACCGCGTACGACGCGACCAGTGGCACACAACTGTGGAAGAGCGACGGAACGTCGGCGGGCACGGTGGCGGTGAAGGATCTGGACGCCCTCACCCCGGCGCCCCTGTCGCCCGAGGACCTCAAGGCGATCCCCACTTTCTCGATCGTGATGAACCTGAACGATCTGTTTGACTCGGCGACCGGCATCTACGCCAACGCCAGGCAAGACGGAATCGAGGGGGAACGGCCCGGGTCCATCGAGCTGATGTATCCGGACGGGACCAAGGGATTCCAGATCAACGCCGGCATCCGTATCCGCGGCGGATACAGCCGCGACCCCAGCAACCCGAAGCACGCCTTCCGCTTCTTCTTCCGCGATGAGTACGGCGGCAGGTTGAACTATCCGGTCTTCGGTGATGACGCCGCCCAGACCTTCGAAAAGTTCGATCTTCGCTGCGCCCAGAACTACTCCTGGAGCTACGGCGGCGACAGCCGGGGCATCTTCATCCGCGATCAGTTCTCGCGCGACACGCTGCTGGCGATGGGGCAGCCCGCGACCTGCGGCAGTTTCTATCACCTCTACATCAACGGGCAGTACTGGGGCCTCTACGACACCGAGGAACGCCCCGAAGCCTACTTCGGCGAGACGTATCTCGGCGGCGACGAGGCCGACTACGACGTGGTGAAGGTGGAGACGAACGGCTACACCATCTATGCCACCGATGGCAACATGGACGCCTGGAGCGACATGTGGAACCAGGCCAAGGCGGGGCTGGCGACGGATGCGGCGTACCAGAGAATCCAGGGAAACAACCCGGATGGCAAGCGCAACCCGGCGTATCCGGTCCTGCTGGACGCGGACAACCTGATCGACTACATGCTGGTGGTGCTGTATTCGGGGAATTTCGACGCCCCCGTTTCAGCATTCCTGGGCAATGCCAGCCCGAACAACTTCTTCGCCATCCGCGACCGCAACGGAGACCAGGGGTTCCAGTTCATCAACCACGACAACGAGCACACCATGCTGCTCGGCAACACGCAGGCGGGCGACGGCCTGACGTGTGACCGCACCGGTCCGTTCTCCGCCGGCGATTCCCTGAACAAGAGCAACCCGCAGTGGTTCTGGCAGCAGTGCATGGCCAACGCCGAGTTCCGCCTGCGCGTGGCCGATCACATCCAGAAAGCGTTCTTCAACGGCGGGGTGCTGACAGTCGAGTTGGTGCGGTCGCGGTTCCTGGCCAGTGCCGAGGAGATCGACCGAGCGGTGGCGGCGGAATCCGCGCGCTGGGGCGACTCCAAAACGCACCCCCCCCTCACACTCGACTACACCTGGGTCAACCAGATCAACGCCATTCTCAACACCTACATCCCCCAGCGATCCGGCATCGTGCTCAACCAGCTCAAGGCCGACAACCTCTATCCGAGCGTGCAGCCGCCTTCGTTCAGCCAGCAGGGCGGACCTGTCTCGTCAGGATTCACCTTGACGATGAGCGCCCCGGCCGGCACGGTCTACTACACACTGGACGGCAGCGATCCGCGGTTGATGGGCGGCGCAGTTTCGCCCGCCGCAGCCGTGTACACCGCCGCCGTCCCCCTCTCGCACACCACACGCGTCAGAGCGAGGGCGCTCAGCGGCGGCGTCTGGAGCGCTATGAACGAGGCGATGTTCTCGTTCGACCTGTCGGCGCTGCGCATCACCGAGTTGATGTATCACCCGGCCGATCCGCCTCCTACCAGCACGTATCTGGCTGACGATTTCGAGTTCGTGGAGTTCCGGAACACTGGCAGCAGCACGCTGAATCTCCTGGACGTGAAGCTCGCCAGCGGCATCGACTTCACCTTCCCCGATATGACGCTCGCCCCCGGAGAGCGCACGGTCGTCGTGAGAAACCAGGCGGCGTTCGAGGAACGCTATGGAACGAGCATCCCGATCGCCGGTGTCTACAACAGCGGCAATCTGAGCAACAGCGGCGAGCAGATCCAACTCTCCGGCCCGCTGGGCCAGGAGCTGCTCGACTTCACCTACTCCGACGGATGGCATCCCATCACCGACGGAGAGGGGTACTCGCTGGTCGTGATCGATCCGGCGGTGCCTTCGGAGGCCTGGAGCGACAACGCCAACTGGCGGCCGAGCAACCTGATCCATGGCGCGCCCGGCGCCGCCGACCCCGGCATCAACCCCAACACGGTCGTCATCAATGAGATCCTGACCCACACCGATACGGCCAACGGCGACTGGATCGAGCTCCACAACACCACCGGCGGCGACATCGACATCAGCGGCTGGTTCCTCAGCGACAGCGACACCAACCTGCGGAAGTATGTCATCCAGCCCAACACGATTATCCCCACCAAAGGGTTCCTGGTCTTCAATCAGCTCGATCATTTCGGCACCGCGGGCAACCCCGGCGTGAACGTGCCGTTCGCCATGAGCGAGCTTGGCGAGAGCATCTTCCTGTCCAACTCCGACGGAGCCGGCAACGCCGCGGGCTACCGCGAGTCCCATGAGTTCGGCGCATCGGAGCGTGAAGTGACGTTCGGCGGGTATATCAAGAGCACCGGCGGCAGCGACTTCGTGGCCATGAGCGCCCCGACGCCGCGCGTCGCAAACGCGCTGCCCATGGTCGGGCCGGTCGTCATCAATGAGCTGATGTACGCGCCGCCCGCCGACGGAACCGAGTTCATCGAGCTCTACAACCTCACCGGTGCCAGTGTCCCGCTGTACGACCCGCTCCACCCGGCCAATACCTGGCAGTTCACCAACGGCGTCGCATTCGCCTTCCTGACCGGCTCGGAAATACCCGCATTTGGCTATGCGCTGGTGGTGCCGATCGATCCAGCAATATTCAGAAGCACGTACAGCATCAGCCCGAGTGTTCCGATCTACGGGCCATACACCGGCGTCCTGGACCATGCGGGCGAAGTGGTCGAGCTTTCGCGCCCTGGCGAGCCGGAACTCGATGGCTACGTGCCCTACATCGTCGTAGACAAGGTGAAGTACGGCAACAGCTCGCCCTGGCCGACGCAGCCGAACGGCGCCGGCCCGTCGCTCGCCCGCGTCGCCCCGGGCAACTACGGCAACGATGCCGCCAACTGGGCCGCCGAGAAGGTCGGCGGATCGCCGGGATTGCCGAATTTCGACACCGGCGCGCCCACCGCCGACGTCGTCGATGTCGTCCCCGATCCCCGCCACGCCCCCGTCACCCAGATCACCCTACGATTCAGCGAGCCTGTGTTCGGATTCGACCGGGGGGATCTGACGCTCAGCCGCGACGGCGGCGGAAACCTGCTGACCGCCTCACAGACCCTGACCACCTCAGATAATGTCACTTGGATCTTGGGCAACCTTTCGGCACTGACAGGGACCGCCGGCAACTACCTCATCACCCTCAAAGGCGCCGGGTCAGGCATCACCGACACGGCCGGCAACGCGATGACCGTCGGTGCCACGGACAGCTTCACGGTTGACACGACTGCGCCGACGGTGCAGATCACGGCCCTCAGCCCCGACCCGCGCAACACCGCCGTCGCGTCCGTCACGATTGTCTTCAGCGAAAGCGTGACCGGCTTGAACGTAACGGACTTGACGCTCCAGCGCAGCAGCGGAGCGAACCTGCTCACCGGCTCGGAATCGCTCACGAGCAACAACGGCACGACCTGGACGTTGAGCGACCTGACCGCCGTGACCGCCGCTGCCGGCAGCTATGTCCTGACGCTCAACGCCACGGGCTCCGGCATCGAGGATGCGGCGGGGAACGCGCTGGCCTCCTCCGCCAGCGAGAGTTGGACGGTGGATACGACGGCCCCAACGGTGAGCATCGCGCCTGTCAGCCCCGATCCGCGAAGCACGGCCGTCGGCTCCATCACGATCACCTTCAGCAAATTCGTCTCCGGCTTCAACCTGCCCGATCTGACGCTGACGCGCAACGGGGCGAGCGTGGCGCTGACCGGCGCCACCTTGACCAGTGGCAACAACATTGTCTGGACATTGGGCAATCTCAACGGCCTCACCTCGGCCCAGGGCAGCTACGTGCTGTCACTGACTGCGACGGGCTCCGGCATCGCCGATGACGCGGGGAACGCATTGGTCGCCGGCGCGAGTGACGCATGGGCAACCGACACGACCACGCCGACAGTCAGCATCGCTCCCGTGAGTCCCGATCCGCGAAGCACCGCGGTCGATTCGATGACGATCACGTTTAGCGAACCGGTTAGCGGCTTCGGGAAAGAGGATCTGACGCTCATGCGCGACGAAGTGGCCGTCGCGTTGACCATCGCCCAGACGCTCACCAGCGCCGACAACAAGACGTGGACCCTGGGGAATCTGTCGGCCCTGACGGGTCTGCAGGGCAACTATGTGCTGTCCGTCAACGCGGCAGGCTCGGGGATCCAGGACGCGGCGGGTAACCTGCTGGCTGCAGGGGCCAACGAAACTTGGACCACCGACACGACCGCGCCGACGGTGAGCATCGCTCCCGTGAGCCTTGATCCACGGAACACGCCAGTCGCCTCGATTGAGATGACGTTCAGCGAAGCCATCTCCGGCTTTGACGTCAGTGACCTGACGATAGCGCGGAATGGCTCGAACGTCGCGCTGACGGGCGCGACGCTCAACAGCGCTGACAACGTCCATTGGACGTTGGGCGACCTCAGCGGCCTGACCGGGCCGGAGGGGACATACGTCTTATCGCTGAGCGCGACGGCGTCGGGCATCACAGACGCCGCAGGCAATGGCCTCGCATCCGGCGTCAGCGAGTCCTGGCTGATGGACACGTCCGCCCCAAGCGCCACAGTCAACCAGGCCCTCAGCCAGGCTGACCCCACCAATGGCGCGACCGTCCACTTCACTGTGGTCTTCGGCGAGCCGGTGGCCGGATTCACCGGCAGCGACGTGATGCTGTCAGGCACCGGCCACGCGACAACGGCCATCGTGTCCGGCAATGGCGCTGTCTACGACGTAGCCGTCAGCGGCATGACGAGCAGCGGCACGGTCATCGCGAGCATCGCCGCCGGCGCTGCCGCGGACCCCGCGGGCAACCTGAACACCGCTTCGACCAGCACAGACAATACTGTCATATATGACACGATCACCCCCACCGTGATCATCACCCCCGTCAGCCCCGATCCGCGTAATAGCGCGGTGACGGCGATCACCATCGTGTTCAGCGAGCCGGTATCGGGCTTCGATCTTTCCGACTTGGAACTGAAACGCGGAAGCGGCGACAACCTGCTCGACAGCGGCCACTCGCTGACCAGCGCCGATGGGATCACCTGGACCTTGAGCGACCTGGCCGGCATAACCGCAGCATCGGAGAGCTATGTGTTGACGTTGCACGGCACAGCGTCGGGGATAAAGGACCTGGCGGGCAATGCGCTGGCGGCAGGGGCCAGCGAGACCTGGGTAACCGATACCGACGCGCCGACGGCAACCATCGCGGCCATCGACCCCGACCCGCGGATGACGCCCGTCGCGTCTGTCCAGATCAGCTTCAGCGATCGCGTCTTCGGCTTCGACCTGGCAGACCTGACGTTGACGCGAGATGGCCAGGCCGTCGCCTTGACCGGCGCCACGCTCTCGACTGACGACAGCATCCTATGGACGCTGGGGGGTCTGAGCGGCCTGACGTCCGCGAAGGGCGCCTATGTCCTGTCTCTGAACGCGATCGACGCCGGGATTACCGACTCCGCAGGCAATCCGCTGGCCTCCGGCGCCAGTGAGACATGGACCACCGACACGACGGCTCCGACGGTCAGCATCGCTCCTGTAACTCCCGATCCGCGGAATACCTCGGTTGGGTCGATCGCCATCACCTTCAGCGAAGCGGTCTGGCACTTTGGCATCAGCGACCTGACACTCACACGCGACGATCTCGGCGTGGCCCTCGGCAGCGCGACGCTGACCAGCGCCGACGGCATCGAGTGGACCCTCGGCGACCTTGCGGGCCTCACTGCATCGCAAGGGGCGTACGTCTTGACACTGCCCGCGACCGGATCGGGCATCGCCGATGCCGCGGGGAACGCGCTGGCCTCTTCCGCCAGCGAGAGCTGGACCGCCGACACAACGGCTCCGACCGTGAGCATCACGCCCGTCAGCCCCGATCCGCGGAACACGTCCGTCAGCTCCATTACCATCGAATTTAGCGAAGCAGTATCCGGCCTCGACCTTGAGGATCTCGTCCTCTCACGCGATGGCCAACCCGATCTGCTCACTGCCGCGCAGACGCTCTCCAGCGCCGACGGCATCATTTGGGTGCTCGGCAACCTGGCCAACCTCACCTCCGTCTCCGGCGCCTGCGACCTCGCTCTGAAAGCGGCCGGATCGGGCATCGTCGACACAGCAGCCAACGCGCTCCAGTCCGACGCCAGCGAGACCTTCATCGTGGACATGACCGCGCCCACGGCCGATATCGTCGACGTCGCTCCCGACCCGCGCCAGACGCCCATCGACAGCATCACCATCCTGTTCGATAAGCCGGTCGCCGGCTTCGACCCCAGCGACCTGATTCTCAGTCGCGATGGCGGCCCGGACCTGCTTACGCCAGCGCAATCGCTGCACAGCGACGACGGTATCCACTGGGTCCTCGAATCCCTCTCCGATCTCACCAGCGCCGATGGGACTTATCAACTGATGCTCAACGCTGCCGGCTCCGGCATCGTCGATTCAGCCGGCAACGCCCCGGCGACCGACGCCAGCGATAGCTGGACCGTGTACACGAGAGGCTCTCTCGCCGGCCATGTCTTCCAGGACAACGATGCGGATTCCGTTCAGGGCCCCACCGATAGACCCCTGGCCGCCTGGACGGTGTTCCTCGATGCCAATAACAACGGCTCCCTCGACGCCGGCGAGCAGTCAACCCAGACCGGCGCCACGGGCGCATACCAGTTCGACGAGCTCCTTCCCGGCCTCCATGTCGTCCGGCAAGTGCTCATCCCCGGCTACACCCCTGTGTCGCCCGTGCCCGCCATCTACAGGGTCAACCTTCAACCTGGAGGCCACCACACGTCCGCCGACTTCGCCAACTTCCCGACCATTCTCCAGGGCACCGATGCCGCCGACAGCTACTACATCCGTCTGGCCAGCGATGGCGCCACCGTCGAGATCTACCGGCGCTCGACTCCATCGGGCACTCCCGACTACCGCGTCGCGCGCGCGCTGCTGCCTTCGCTGGCGATGGCCGAAGACGCCGGCGATGACCTGCTCACCGTCGATTTCTCCACCGGCGATCCAGTCCCGTCCGGCGGCCTGTCCGTCGACGGAAGCTCCGGCTCCAACGACCGGCTTTGCATCATCGGCACCGCCCAGGCGGACAACGTCTCCATCGACGCCTCACGCGTCGTCTTCGGCGCCGCTGCCATCGCGTACACCGGCCTGGAAGCAATCGAGGTCGCCGGAGCATCCGGTGACGACACCCTCTCGATCAACGCCGCCCTGCCCTTCCTTCCTTCGTTCGTCGCCGGCAGCGGAGACAACACCCTCGCCATCAATGCCGGCGCCTACCTCTATGGCACAGACCTCGGCCCCGTCACCCTCGCCGTCGCTGGAGTTGCGGCAGTTGAGCTGGGCGCCTCCCAGCACCTGGCTGGCCTGAACATCACCGGCTCCGCGCGAGTCAACCTGACGCCCGCCGCAGCCAGCGTCTTGCTGACCGACCGCCTCCTCATCAGCGATGCCGCAACCCTCGATCTGGCTGACAATGACCTGATCGTCCGGGCGCCCGCTGACACCTGCCAGGCCGTCTATACCCAGGTCAACAACTGGGTCCGCATCGGCCGCGGCGCCTCCAGCGGCGGCATCACCAGCTCCAACGCCGCAGACCATCCGATTACAGGTCTCGCCGTGGTGCTCAACGATCGGGGAGACGCGAATGCTCCCATCACCGCCCGCCTCGCGGGCGAGGATGTGCTGGTCACGGACATCCTGGTGAAGTACACATGGAACGGCGACACCAACCTCGACGGCCTCGTCAATGCCGACGATTACTTCCTGATGGACTCCGGCTTCCTCTCCCAGAAAAAAGGCTGGTATAACGGCGACTTCAACTACGATGGCGTGGTCAACGCCGACGACTACTTCCTCATCGACTCGGCGTTCATCGGTCAAGGCGCGCCCCTGGCCGAGGCGGAGGCGCCGGCCGTCTTGCCCGAACTCGCGCCGCGCCAAACACAGGCCAATACGCAGCCAGCTCACAGCGTGCTGTCTCAGCTCTTCTCGACGCAGCCGCTGCTGCAGTGAGGCCAGAACACCGCCGGATCAAGTGCAATGGAAATGTGCGGCGGCCAAAGACCGCAGCCCGCGTCCCGCATCCGGGCGACCCGCGCCTTGCTCATGCCCGCCCGTCCGTCACGCCGTCTCGCCCTCGGCCAGCATGATCTCCGCCACACGCAGGTCCATCGCCGTGGTGATCTTGATGTTGCGCTGCTGCCCTTCCACCAGCCACACCTCCTGCCCCGCCAGCTCCAACAACTGCACATCATCGGTGATCGCCTCGAGCGGCACCGGACACGCGGCAAAGGCCTGCACCAGTGCCTGCCTGCGCATGATCTGCGGCGTCTGCATCGCCCATAGCGTGTTCCGCGGAATCGTACGCTGCACCGCCGCCGGCAACGGGCCCGCCGCCTGCTTCACCGTCAGATGCACCGGCACCGCCGGCACCGCCGCTCCATGCTGACGCGCCGCCTCCAACGTCCGGTCGATCAGCTCCTGTGTGATCAACGGCCGAGCGGCGTCGTGCACCGCCACCCACTCGATGGCCGAATCCACCGCCCCCAACGCGTTGCGAACGCTGTGGGCCCGCGTCGAGCCCCCCGCACAAAATGCGATCCGCTTGTCCCGTGGCGCACCCAACACCCCGGCCAGACTCTGCGGATCTCCCGTGGGAATCACGATGGCCGCTACGTCCTCTCGGGCCAGAAACGCATCGACCGCATACGCGATCACCGGCCGCCCGTTCAACTTCTCCAGAAGCTTGTTGCGACTGCTGCCAAACCGCGACGATCGCCCCGCGGCCGGAAGGATGACGGCAAACGTAGCCATGACCAGTGGTTCGTTGTTCGTGTTCACCCGCTCTACCGAGGCCGAGGCCGACGCGGCTGCTGCTGCGGAGCCTCGCCCATCTGCCCGAAAATCATCCGGCCCGTCGACGTCTGCAGGACGTTCGTCACCACGAACTCGACCTCCTCGTTCAGATGGCTTCGCCCGTCCTTCACCACCACCATCGTGCCATCCTCCAGGAATCCTATCCCTTGCGACGATTCCTCGCCCGGCTTGGCCAGCCTCACCGTCAGCTTCTCTCCCGGCAGAACCACCGGCCGCAGCGCGTTGGCTACCTCGTTGATGTTGATCACATCCACCCCTTGCACGTGCGCCACCTTGCTCAGGTTCGAATCGTTGGTCAGCACCCGCGCGTTCAGTTCCTTGGCCATCACCAGCAGCTTCTGATCCGCCCCCTCAAGCTCCGCCGGATTGTGCCCGCTCCATTCGTAGAGAATTACCTCGACCTTCTTGTTCTCCTGAAGCTTGGTCAGTATGTCCAAGCCGCGCTTCCCCCGGTTGCGCTTCAGCTTGTCACCGTTGTCGGCCAGCGTCTGCAGCTCCTGCACCACGAACCTGGGCACGATCAGCCGGTTCTCCACCACTCCCGTGCCCGTCAGGTCCAGAATCCGCCCGTCGATGATCACGCTCGTGTCCACGAGAATCGGCCGCGCGCCGTGGATCTGCTTGCTGAACTCCACGTAGGGGATGATGAACCGGAAATCGTCCTTCGTCTGCAGGACGAAGCTGATTGACAGGTAGCAGACGATGATCCCCACCACCACGTTGATGAAGCTGATCAAGGACGCCCGGGTCTTCTCATCCGCCCATCCCACGGAGCCTACCTTCGGCAGAAACAGGTCCACCATGAAGAGCACGATGTAGCTCAGGGCGTAGGTGATGGCCATGCCCACCACCAGCCCGAAAAACGTCCCCGAGAAAACGCTCAGCTTCTTCCGAGGCGACAAGATGTCCACGCACAGGAAGAACACCCCGATGCACAGCGTGTAGAACACCACCAGCCAGTTGTTGGGCGCTTCCGGCTTGGACGGGTTCATCACGTAAAACCAGCCCACGGCGGCCATCATCAGTATGAACAGCGCTCGCAAGACGTGCAGGACCATGAGTAGCGCCCTTCCAGGTAAATACCCGTGTGCCGCTGAGAAGGCCGCGACGCGACAGGATGAACCGCGACCCACTATAGCCGATTCATGCAAAAGAGTCTATTGCCCGTCCTCCAACGCCCGGCCCGGCGCGGAAAGGGCTCCGCGCGGCCATCCCCGCCAGCGAGTGTTGGGGGACACTGGCACATGCCAAAATGACGACGGCGTGAGCCGTGGGAGGTGCTCACGCCGTCAGTCGCGAAGTGGATCCTATGGAATGGGAACGTCCGGTCGTTGAACGGGCGGTATCAGGTTCCTCGATCAGCGGGTTACGGAGGACGTGAAGCTGCGCAATCGACCCCGCCGATCTGGTTGCGGGCCCAACACCTGGAAGGTGTCCCTGCCATCAGTAATACGGGCAGGTCAGGCAAACGGGGTTTGTGCCAGAATCGCTGGCTTCGCGGAACTCCCGGAACCTCTCGCCGTGCCAGCCGACCAACTCGACCGGGAGTTTCTTCCGCGCTCTGTTCGCGAATCCAGCGGCGGTAGGTCTTGACGCTGACAATATCGAGGACATCATCCACGGCATGGTCCATCGCCTGACCCGTCCTCAGCAGCCGCTGCCGATCCTCCGGCGAGAGGATCACGCGGTTACCCGAGAGCTTCTGGCGGAGCAGGTGGATCTGGAGCCTGAGGAACTGGAGTTGGGCATCTCGCCGAGCCGACCAGGCCTCCGCGAGCAGAGCAAGGACCACCTGAATCCATCGCGGCAGCATCGCTCAACCCTCCACCTTGTGGCACGTAAATCCAGTATTGACAGGAGCCCGACATTCTGGACCGCCGCTGCCGCAATGCAAGGAGAGGCGGTTCTTTTGTCGCGCGAGTCATAACCCGCCAGTCGTTTCTTCCGCAACCATATAGCCGGGTTATCAGCTGTAGAGACTTCTTCGAGTCTCTGTTTGTGTTCCGAAGAGGGTTTGGACCGCGCTACACGTAACCGAGCCGTCGATCAGCCTTTGGCCCTCCAGGATCGAAATGCGGGTATGCGGCGTGGCATCGGCGCGGGCATCGAGCACCGTCTCGCGGATCAGCCGCGCGGCCTGATTGCACTTGGACTTGGCGTTGCCGGGGCTGGCGTCATGGTCTTCCACGTTGGCGTCGTTCCAGCAGACGATCAGGTCGAAGCTGGGGATGATCCACAGCATCCGCGGGCCGCCGTGCCCGCTTGCCACGCACGTGTCGGGGGGACCGTCAACCAACAGCCGGCGGCCCGACTTGTCCGTGCGATTCAGCCACCAATTGAAGCTGTAGTAGCCCGGCCCGACGGGAGTGATGTTCCGGGTGCCGCCGACGCTCCGCTGGCCCGGGAGCATGCCCACCTCTTTGCCACTGGTCAGCGGCGTGTCGGCAGGGATCGGACTGGAGATCGCCATCTTGAGCAGTGCCGGCTCGATGATCTGCCGCTCGCGCCAGCGCCCGCTACGGAGGCACAGCAGTCCGAATCGCGCGAAATCACGCACCGAGATGGCCAGCCTGCCGGGGCGGTCGTCAGAGCCGAAGGCTTCAAACGTAAACGCATCCTCAAATTCCAGCGGCTCGGCCAATCGCGACTTCAGCACCGCCGTGCCGCGTTGCTGGTAGACCTTATTCATCAGCGTGTCGTAATAAAGCGCCAGGGCAAAGTCGTTGTAGGAATAGGCCTCGCCCGGCCGCTCGACCAGCCCGTAGCCGGAGGTCTGCGAGGCCAGGTGTCGCCAGGTGATCTCGGCATCTTTGCCACCGTTGATGTCGCGCAGTCGCGGCTCGAAACGCGAAATCTTCTCATCGACAGCGCCGATTCTCCTCTCCTGGACCGCCAGGAGCATCAGCGTGCTGATCACGGGCTTCATGGCGGAAGCGACATCGGCGCTCTTACGCTGATCGCCCCACTGATACGCCATGTACCCATGCCGCACGACGCAGCCCCGCCCGCCGACAAGGTCTCGCAGCGCATCCAGTTTCTCCCGTGACAGGCCCAGTTCTTCCGCTGTCCGCTGCTCCCACCTCTGCGATGGAAACACGGCTTCGGCTGCCGCTGCAGGGGCCGACGCCGGCCTGCTGGCGGGGTTGCCGACGCCACTGGACGCTTGCCCCCACAGCACCTGTGCTGCCGCCATTAGCAGCACGACAACCACGAAAAACCAGTCAATCAATCGCTTCACAATGTCCTCCATTCGCCACCAGGATCGGTATCGGAGCCGCAAATCTCACCGGCGCGGCCCGATCGCCCACGCCGGCTCCGCCGCAAGGTTCTCGCCGACCTTCGGCAACGCCGATTCGAGAGTTTTCAAAGCATCGGTGGCGTTGGGAAAGCCCCCGTCGACCCCACACCAGCGCCAGCCGCAGAACATACGAGTAGCTGACGGCATACAGCGGCAACTCGGGCTTGGCAAGCCGCGCGCTTTCCTCGTGTTGTACGCGAGTAGAAATGTCACCCCCATGGCTGGGGTATACCAGCCGGATGAGTGAACTTCGAATGTCGGCCAAAGAGAGGATTCGTATGGAGTCGTTGTACCGGGTCAAGCGTGGTGAATTGACGGTGGTGGCGGGGGCGGAGCTGATGCGCCTGTCGCTGCGGCAGACGCGTCGGGTGTGGAAGCGGTTCAAGGAGTCTGGCGATGGCGGGCTGGTGCATCGGCTGCGGGGCCGGTTGAGCCATCGCTGCCTGAGCCATGATCTGCGGGCTCGGATCGTCAAACGGCACCAGGAGCGTTACGCGGCTTTTGGGCCGACGCTGGCGTGCGAGAAGTTGGCGGATGAGGACTTTGTGCTGAGTCCCAACACGCTGACGGCATTGCTCAAGGAGCGTGGCCGGCGGGTTGTGGTCAAGGAACTGTCCGGCGGGCGGCTGATCGTGGAATCCAAGGGCCAGCGGCTGGTGGCGCAGGAGCTTGGGGGCAAGCCGGCCGCAGCGAAGGAGAAGAAGCCGATGGTGAACAATCGCCGATACAAACCGGCGGCGGATCATCCGTGGAATCGGGACCCGGTGGGCCGGGCCGCTCCGCGTGTAAGTCTCGCTCCGGCTGCGCCTACGCGAGACTTACACGCGGGAAGAAGGAAGGCCGGGTGACATTTCTACTTCTTCACAACACCAACCGTGGTGCCGCCCGTTGTGCTTGCGGCTCGCTTACACTATAATTCGACGCTGCCGGATGCGGAAAACCGCAGTGTTTTCCGGCTATGCGGGCGTAATTCAGTGGCAGAATGCAGCCTTCCCAAGGCTGACGTCGTGGGTTCGAATCCCATCGCCCGCTCTTTCACCCCATCCAGCCGGATGG
>Ga0315278_10001223_pt1 | contig 22369 bp, 24 predicted proteins | sample YL17G06_0_MG_FD_203880 | JGI IMG/M metagenome (GOLD analysis project Ga0315278, IMG submission 203880) | Sediment microbial communities from Yellowstone Lake, YNP, Wyoming, USA - YL17G06_0 | ecosystem: Environmental > Aquatic > Freshwater > Lake > Sediment | place: USA: Wyoming | collected... | reverse complement strand
GAACCCCCAAGTCCGACAGGCTCCTAGAGGAAGCGCCAGTACAGGTACAGGTGGCTGAGCACGATGCTGATCAGCATCAGCGGGAACGCCACTTTCAGGTACTCGAGGAAGCGGAATCCCGTACCGGCGCGCTCGGCGAGCCCGGCGACGACGAGGTTGGCCGACGCGCCGATCAGCGTGCCGTTGCCGCCGAGACAGGCGCCGAGCGACAGCGCCCACCACAAGGGCAGCAGCGCGGCGTCGCCGCCGAAGGTCGGCGCCATCGCCTTGATCAGCGGGATCATCGTGGCCACGAACGGGATGTTGTCGATGAACGCCGACAGCACCGCCGACGCCCACAGGATGGCGAGCGCCGTCACGTTGAAGTCGCCGCCGGTGGCCTTGAGCAGCCCCTGCGCCATCAGGTCGATCAGTCCGGCTTTCTGGATGCCGTGGACCAGCACGAACAGCCCCAGAAAGAACATCAGCGTGATCCACTCGGCCTCGGACAGCGCGGCGTGAACGTTCTTCGACTGCGTCTCAGAGTCCTTGCCCAGATTGTCGAGGAGCAGCAGGACCGCGGCGCCGAAGATGGCGATGGTCGCCGGCTCGATCCCGGTCTGCCGCTGCAGCATGAACCCGAGGATCACCAACGCAATCACCAAGAGCGACTGCTTGAGCAGCCGGGGATCGGTGATCGCCTCGCGCTCGTTGAAGCCCATCACGTGCCGGCGGTTCTCGTCGGTCGCGGACAGGTGTCGGCCCCAGATGAAATAAAGCGGCACCAGCGTGGCGACCATGATGACGACGATGACCGGCGTAAGGGCGATGGCGAAATCGTTGAACGTGAGGCCGGTGGCCGACCCGATCATGATGTTGGGCGGGTCTCCGATCAGCGTCGCGGTGCCGCCGATGTTCGACGCAAAAATCTGCGCGAACAGGTAGGGATACGGCTTGACCTTCAGCTCTTCGGTGATGAGCAGCGTCACCGGCACCGTCAGCAGCACCGTGGTGACGTTGTCGAGGAACGCGGAGAACACGGCGGTCACGATCGACATCATGAGCATGATGCCCCACGGCGACGCGTCGACCTTCTTCGCCGACCAGATCGCGACGTACTGGAACAGGCCGGAGCGGCGCGTGATGTTGACGATCAGCATCATGCCGAGCAGGAGGCCCAGCGTGTTCCAGTCAACCGCCCCCATCGCCTCCTTCTGGTCGAGGACGCCAACGAGGATCAGCAGCCCGGCGCCGAGCAGCGCGACGATCGCGCGATTCAGCTTGTCGGTCATGATTACCGCATAGGTGGCGACGAACAGCAGCGTCGCCACCCACAGCGGGTGGAGGCCGAAGAGCACCGTGGTTTCGTGTCCGGAGGCTCCGTGCATCATTTCGCTCCCGCGGGTTGCAGCGCGGCGAGGACGTCGCGCGCCGACACCATGCCGACCAGCGTGCGGCTGTCGGGGGCGAACACCGGAATCGCATTGGCCCCCTTGTAGAGCAGCAGCACGGCCTCGAACGGCGAGGTGTCGGCGTGCAGCACATGCTCCGGCTCGACGACGAATTGGTGCACCGCGGCACCCTCGATCTCCCGCATGCGCTCGCGCAGCTGCTCGATCGTGTCCGACATGAACGCGAGGTCGGGCACGCCGTCGCCGAGCGTTGCCGCTTTGGGCAGCAGGACCGCCAGGAGCCGCTCGAGCTTGAACATTCCGAGCAGCCGGCCGGCGCCGTCCACGACCGGCAGGTCCGAGACGTGGTTCTCCAGCATCCGCCTCGTCGCCTCGGCCAGGGTGTCGGTGTCCCTCAGCGAAGGGAACACGGTGTTGTAGATCAACGGGGTGGTCATCGCGGCAGCGCCTTTCGCAAGGGATCGGGAGCGCAGGGTCGGGGCAGCAGGCGTTCGGGGGGGGCGCCGGCCGCCCCATTTTGCGCGGCCCATTTTATCCCACATTGCGCACGGCGCCGGGCGGCGGCATCCGTTAGTCATTACAATGTGTCGCACACTGCATGCCCGCGGCCGTCGTCCTGACCGTCCCGACTATCGATCCCGCACCGAATGGAGCACGCCGATGAACGCCATTGACACCCGCCTGCCTGCGCTGCTGCGCTCAGAGCGCGCCCTGCTGGGCATGTTCGTCGGGCCGCCGGCCCCGGCGCTGGTCGAGATGTGCGGCCATGCCGGTTGCGACTTCGTCATCATCGACAACGAGCACGGGCCCTCCGGCATCGAGACCACCGAGCACCTGCTGCGCGCGGCCCGCGCCGCCGGCGTCATACCGGTCGTGCGGACATTGGAGGCCGACATCCTGCGGGTGCTGGACATCGGCGCGTCGGGCATCCAGGTGCCGCAGGTCAATACCGCGGAACAGGCAGCGCGCATCGTCGCCGCCGCCAAGTACCCGCCGGTGGGCACGCGCGGCGCCGCCTTCTCCACCCGCGCCGCGGGTTTCGGCTTCTTCGGCGGCGAAGGGCACGTCCGCGATTCCAACGAGGGCACCGCCGTCATCATCATGACCGAGACGCGCATGGCCCTCGACAACATCGACGCCATCCTGGCGGTCCCCGGGATCGACGCCGTCTTTTTCGGGCCGAACGACCTGTCGTTCTCTCTCGGCTACCCTGGCCAGATGCAGCATCCCGAGGTCGTCGGCGCGATCGAGCATGGCATCGCGCGGGCGCTCGCAGCCGGCGTCGCCCCCGGCGTGCTCGCCTTGAGCCCGGCGGATTTCCACCGCTGGCGGAAAGCCGGCGCACGCTACCTGCCGATGGTGCTGACGGGCCTCCTCGCCAACAGCCTGCGCGCCGCCGTCGCCGGCGTGCGCGGCGACGCCTGATCCGACCCGGAGTGCGAAGCCACTTGCGCATCGCCTCCTTGCTTCGCTTCCATGGCCTCGCTCGGGCACCTGCTGGCGCTGACGGCGCCGCTCTTCCTGCTCGTGCTCGTCGGCTATGCGCTGATGCGGTGGGCGAAGTGGGAGCCGGCGGTCGCCGACGCGCTGACGCGATTCGTGTTCGCGGTGGCGGTGCCGGCGCTGCTGTTCCGCCTGATGAGCGGTTTCTCGCGGCTGCCGCCGGTGGATCCCCGGCTTCTGCTCGCGTATTTCGGCGGCTCGCTGGCCGTCTTTGTCCTCGCTCGCGTCTTCGCCCACCGCGTCTTCGGCATGGACGGCGCCGCGCAGTCGGTGTTCGGCCTGGGCGGCATCTTCTCGAACAACCTGCTGCTCGGCCTGCCGCTCGCGAAGACGCTGCTGGGCGACGCGTCGCTGCCCGTGGTGTCGCTGGTCCTGGTCTTCAACTCCTTCCTGCTGTGGATGCTGGTCACCGTCTCCGTGGAATGGGCGCGCAATCGGTCGGCATCGCTGCCGGGCCTCGTCCGGACCGCGAAGGGTGTGCTCGCCAACCCGATCGTGTCCTCCATCGTCGTGGGGACGGCGTACGGCTTTCTCGACCTGCCGCTGCCCGCGATGATCGACCGGACGCTCGATCTGATCGGGCAGGCCGCGGTGCCGCTGTCGCTGATCGCGCTCGGCATGGGCCTCGCGCAATACGGGTTCCGCCAGGGCTTGCGCCAGAGTGCCGCCGTCTGCGTCTTCAAGCTGGTCGTGCATCCGCTGACGGTTGCGTTGCTCGCCTGGGCGCTTGCGCTGCCGCCGCTCGAAACGTCGGCGATCGTGCTCCTCGCGGCGTTGCCCGTGGGCGCGAATGTCTACCTGATGGCCCGCCAGTTCGACACGCTGGGCGGGCCGATCGCGGGCAGCCTCGTGCTGTCGACCGCGGTGGCAGCGGCGACCACGCCGGTGCTGCTGGCGGCGACGGCCGCGCTCATCGCCTGGGCGCGCTGATTTTGCGACAATGACGATGTTCGGCATCACCATCATTCCCCCGCAGTCCTGACGGAGAGTTGCCCATGGCCACGAGACCAGCGAAGGTCGCCCTGCCGGCCGCCATGCCCGACACCACGGTGCCGCCGCGCGCGGGCCGCGTGCGCACCCGCAAGACCGCGTCCGGTGACGTCGGTCCGACCTCCAGTCCGGAAGCGATGGAGACGTACGCGGTGGGCGAAAACATCGCCGCGGCGCGCGAAGCGCAGGCGTACGCGCTGGAGGACATCCTCGCCGGCCGCTCGCCGGTCGACGCGACGGAACTGATGCGGCTCGCGCTGAAGGAGCACCGGGCGCGGATGCGGCAGATGGCGGCCAGCGCCGACGACGAGCTCGTGCCCGACTGGCGCAATGGCGGGTATCCCTACCGGAACCTGCTGTCGCGCCGCGGCTACGAGCAGCAGAAATACCGGCTGCAGGTCGAGCTCCTCAAGCTGCAGGCCTGGGTCAAGGACACGCGGCAGAAGGTCGTCATCCTGTTCGAGGGGCGCGACGCCGCCGGCAAGGGGGGCACGATCAAGCGCTTCATGGAGCATCTCAACCCGCGCGGCGCCCGGGTCGTGGCGCTCGAAAAGCCGACCGAGCTGGAGCGCGGCGAGTGGTACTTCCAGCGCTACGTGCGCCATCTGCCGACCGCCGGCGAGATCGTGCTGTTCGACCGTTCGTGGTACAACCGGGCGGGCGTCGAGCGGGTGATGCATTTCTGCACCGACGAGCAATATCGCGAGTTCATGCGCCAGGCGCCGGACTTCGAGCGGATGCTGGTGCACAACGACATCTACCTCATCAAGTTCTGGTTCTCGGTCTCCCGCAAGGAGCAGCGGCGGCGCTTCAGCGAGCGCCACGCGCACCCGTTGAAGCAGTGGAAGCTCTCGCCGGTCGACGTCGCGTCGCTCGACAAATGGGACGACTACACCAAGGCCAAGGAATCGATGTTCTTCCACACCGATACCGCCGACGCGCCGTGGACGGTGATCAAATCCGATTGCAAGAAGCGCGCGCGGTTGAACGCGATGCGCTACATCCTGCATCACCTGCCGTACGCGAACAGGGACGACGCCCGCATCGGGCAGCTCGATCCGCTGCTGGTGGGGCGCGCGCACATCGTGCATGAAGTCGGGGAAAAGGTCGGTGCCTCCATCCTCTGAACGGCCATGGCGCGCCGGGCCCTGATCGCGGGCGCGACCGGTCTCGTCGGCGCGCGCCTCCTGCAAGCGCTGCTGGCGGACCGCGCGTATGGCACGGTGCGGGTGTTCGCGCGCCGGCCCCTCGCCGTCGAGCATCCGAAGCTGGTCGTCGAAGTGATCGATTTCGACCGCCTGCAGGACGTTCGCTTTCCGCGCGTCGACGACGTGTTCTGTTGCCTCGGGACGACGATCGCCGCCGCCGGTTCGCGGGCCGCGTTTCGCCGTGTCGATTATGACTATCCGCTGGCGATCGCCCGCGCCGCGCTTGCCGCGCACGCCCGCCAGTTCCTGTTCGTCTCCGCGATGGGTGCCGATCCCCGTTCAAAGGTGTTCTACAGCCGGGTCAAGGGCGAGCTCGAACAGGCCGTGGCCGGACTCGGCTACCGCTCGGTTGTTGCGTTCAGGCCGTCGCTGCTGGCGGGCGACCGGCAACAGCACCGGCTCGGCGAGCGGGCTGCGCTCGCGGTGCTGCAGCCGCTGCGGTTTCTGGTGCCGCGCAAGTACCGTCCGGTCGCCGCCGTCGCGGTCGCGCAGGCGATGCTGACGTGCGCCAGCCGCGGCCACGCGGGCTTTACGGTGATCGAGTCGGACGCCATGCAGGGATCCGCAGAACCGGGGGTCCCGCCGGTCGCGGCACGGCGGAGCGCCGCGCGCGCGAAAAAGCGTCGTTAGCGTGAGCCAGGGTCGGGGCGAACCGGTGTTCCACGCGCCGGAAGCGAGGGGTTGCCGTCGTTCGGCGTTCGAGTAGGATGGCTGCTGGCAACATCCCAAGCCATTCCAGCATGGAGCAAACGATGAGCAAATCGAAGGGCGGCAGCAGCTTTCGCGGCCACAACGCAAAAACCGGCACGCACCAGCCGATCCCGCAGGCGAACCGGCCGCGACCGGCGGCGGTTCCGCGCATCGCCCCGCGGACGAAGGCCAGCCCCAAGGGGCGTTAGCCGCGCGGGGTCGCCTGCCCGACGGCCGGGGAGCGGGCCGGGTCCTCGAGGTGCTGGAACAGCACCGTCGACAGGTAGCGCTCGCCGAACGACGGGATGATGACGACGATCATCCTGCCGGCGTTCTCGGGGCGCTTCGCCTGCTCGAGCGCGGCCCACATCGCAGCGCCCGCCGAGATCCCGACCAGCAGTCCCTCGGTGGTCGCCATCCGCCGCGCGACCGCGAGCGCGTCGTCGTTGGCGACGCGCACGACCTCGTCGTAAATCCGGGTGTTGAGAATCGCCGGCACGAACCCGGCGCCGATGCCCTGGATCGGGTGCGGCCCCTTCTGCCCGCCCGAGAGGACGGGCGACGCGGCCGGCTCGACGGCGATGATCGTCACGTCCGGCTTGCGTGCCTTCAGGACCTCGCCGACCCCGGTGATCGTGCCGCCGGTGCCGATGCCCGAGACGAAGATGTCGACCTTGCCGTCCGTGTCGCGCCAGATTTCCTCAGCCGTCGTCGTGCGGTGAATTTCCGGATTGGCCGGGTTCTCGAACTGCTGCGGGATGACGTACCGGGAATCCCCGGCCGCGAGTTCCTGCGCCTTCCGGATGGCGCCCGTCATGCCGTCCGGTCCAGGCGTAAGGATCAATTCGGCCCCATAAGCCTTCAGCAGCAGGCGCCGCTCCCGGCTCATCGTCTCGGGCATCACGAACGCACACCGGATGCCGCGGGCCGCGCAGACCATCGCCAGACCGATGCCGGTGTTGCCCGACGTCGGCTCGAGCACGATCGTATCCGGCCCGATCCTGCCGGCGGCCTGCGCGGCGTCGATCATCGACAGCGCGATGCGGTCCTTCACGCTATGGGCGGGATTCTGGAATTCGAGCTTGGCGACGACCGTGGCCGCACTGCCTTCGGCCAGCCGGTTGATGCGCACCAGCGGGGTGTTGCCGATGAGGTCCGTGACGCTGTTGGCGATACGCATCGGTGCTCCCGTTGCCGAGGATTGAGGAGCCGCGAGTATACCCGCGCCGCCGCGCCGCGGCTAAAGCGCACGACCGCCTGCCGCCGGCTTCCGTCGCTCTTCTCAACGACGCCGGCATCGGGCATCATTCGTCGTTTTCGGAGGCGACGCCGGCATTGCGGCAATCGCCCCGACACGGATCCGATGCCCCAAGAGAGCCCGAAACCCGCCTACCGCGTCCGCAATTCCCTGATTCACGGCCGCGGCGTCTTCGCCACGCGCACCATCCGCAAAGGCACCCGGATCATCGAGTACCGCGGCGACCGGACCACCTGGGAGGTGGCGCTCGAGCGCCCCGCGAGCGACCCCGACAACCCGCATCACACGTTCTTCTTCGAGACCAGCGACGGCACCGTAATCGATGCCAGCGTGCGCGGCAACGCCGCGCGCTGGATCAACCATTCCTGCGACGCCAACGGCGAGTCGTGCGAGGACGAAGAGGGCCGGGTCCACATCGACGCGCGGCGGCTCATCCACGCCGGCGACGAGATCACCTACGACTACCGGCTGTCGCTCGACGGACGCATCGGCAAGAAAACGCGCGCGGCGTACGCATGCCGTTGCGGCGCGGAGAAATGCCGCGGCATCCTGCTGGTCGAGCCAAAGAAGAAAAAGAAGAAGTAGCGGTGCGCGTCACCGCTCCACCCGGGCCACCGGTGGTGCGACTGCGACTACGCTCGCGACGCGCGGCGAAGCAAGAACGCGCCGGTTGCGGCCAACCCGGCGATGAGCGAAAACAGTCCGATCGTGGCGAGGGTCGGCACCGTCTGCACCGGGGCGGTTTCGATGAACAGTGTCGATGCACCCAGCCGGACGGTTCGCTCCGACGTCTGCACCGCCGTCATTGTCGCCGTGCCATCGTCCAGAACGTGCAGTTCGGATTCCTTGAAGAGGCGGCTCCACGGTTGCAGGCCATTGGTGTCCTGCCAGCAGACTTCCGGCTTGACGCACTGTTGAATCAGAATTCCATCGACCAGCACGTCGACACCGGCCGTCCCGTTCCTGTCATTGGTGGTCGATCCCCATACCCCGGTTATATTGGCCGCAATGATCCGCTGTCCCCGTGGAATGGTAAAGGTAACCGTGCCCACTGGAAGAACCACTTTCGAGAATGGATTCTGGGCGTCGAAGGACGGGGGATCCGCGAGCTCGGGGAACGTGACGATCAAGGTCTCCGCGGCAGCCACGCACGCGCCGAGCCATGCAACCACAGCCAAAGCCCCCTTCGTCAGGGTCAACATCCGCATAGCCCGTGTTCCAATCGATGTGTATGCTTGATACGGTAATCCAGGCGGCCCCTGGATGCAATCAAAACCATACGCGGACCGCCCATTTTGACAGCGATCGCCTCATTTTCGACACACTGCCGGTTTCGAGAGGTCATTATCATGGGCAGGCGGCGGTTCCAATCACGCGCAATCTGACACCGCCCGGGGCTTCCGGTTCAATGGAAGATTGCAGGAAATAGGCGGCGTCGCCAAACAGCGACAAAATACGCTCGAATTTGCAATATGTGGCGGGCATCCGCGGCCACCGCCGTTTGCTCCGGGCGCCCGGAACCGGCAAAATCCCGGCGCACCCGCCTCCCATCCCGCATCCACCGGAAACTCTCATGGCCTTGAAGCGCCCATTCCAGGGAACCGGCACCATTGTGGTGCTGGAGCATGTCTCGACGATCCTTGCCGACAATCCCCTCGGCGACCCCCACGTGCGCAAGCTCGCGGTATGGCTCCCTGCGCAGTACGACGAAGGGCACGGGAGAAATCGCGGCAAGCGCTTCCCGGTTCTCTACGACATGGTCGGGTTCACGGGCTCGGGGCTCGCGCACGTCAACTGGAAGCCGTTCGGCGACAACGTGCCCGAGCGCGTCGCGCGCCTGATCGCGGAGCGGCGGATGGGACCCGCGATCCTGGTCTTCCCCGACTGCTTCACCCGCCTCGGCGGCAACCAGTACGTCAACTCCACGGCGATCGGCAATTACGCCGATTACCTGACCCGGGAAATCATCCCGTTGGTGGACCGCGAGTTCCGGACGCTGGCCGCGCGCGACCACCGCGGCTGCTTCGGCAAGTCATCGGGCGGCTATGGCGCGATCATCCACGGGATGAAATACGCGCGGCATTGGGGCGCCATCGCCGACCACTCGGGCGACGCGTACTTCGACCTCGTCTACGGGCACGACTGGCCCAATACCCTCAACGAGCTTGCCAAGTACCGCGAGCCGAAGCGCGCCGCGGGGCCCTACGACGCATTGCGCGAAGGCGGGCGCGAGGGCCTCGCCGAAGGATTGGACGACGGGCGTGTCCGCCGCTTCCTCGACGCGGTGTGGAGCAAGGAGAAACTCTCGCACGCCGAGGGCCACGCGATCATGAATGTCTGCATGGCGGCCACCTACGATCCGGATGCCAGGGCGCCGCTCGGGTTCCGCCTGCCGTACCACCTCGAGACCGGGGAGCGGATCGAAGCACGCTGGCGCAACTGGCGCCGGCACGACCCGATCCATCTCGTCACCCGCTACCGCGACAACCTGCGGTCGCTCGCGGGCATCTACGTCGATTGCGGCTGGCGCGATCAGTACCACATCCATTACGGGACGCGGATCCTGTCGCAGCGGATGGCGGAGGCCGGCATCGCTCATTCGTATCAGGAGTACGATGACGATCATTCCGACGTCGATTACCGGATGGATGTGAGCCTGCCGTTCCTCTACAAGGCGCTGAAGCCGTAGGCGAGGTTCGCGATGCGTTGGGGAGATTTTCGCCGCAGCGACAACGTCGAGGACCGCGGCGACGGCGGGGCATCAGGCGGCGGCTTCCCGGGCGGCGGGATCAAGCTCACCGGCGGCGCCATCGTGATCGTCGTGATCGCGAGCCTGCTGTTCGGCGCCGATCCGTTCGAGATGCTGGGCATGCTCACCGGCGATGGCGGCCCGGCGCCGCCGCAGCAGCAGACCGCGCCACCGCCGCAGACCGCGTCGAAGGGTTACGGCCCGGCACCGGCGCGGCCCGCCGCGCGCGACGAAACGAAGGAGATGGCCGCCCGCGTGCTCGGCGACACCGAAGACGTGTGGGGCGCGGTATTCAAGGCCATGGGGTCACGCTACGACCCGCCGCAGCTCGTGCTGTTCGGAGGCGCCACGCAATCGGCCTGCGGGCGCGCGTCGGCGGCGGTCGGCCCGTTCTATTGCTCCGCGGATCGCGAACTCTATCTCGACACGGCGTTCTTCAACGACCTCGCGCGCCGCTTCGGCGCGCCCGGCGATTTCGCGCAGGCCTACGTGATCGCGCACGAAGTCGGGCACCACGTGCAGAACCTGATGGGGATCATGGGCCAGTTCGACCGCCAAGCGCAACGGACCGACGCCCGCGGGCGCAATGCGATGTCCGTGCGGCTCGAATTGCAGGCCGACTGTTTCGCCGGCATCTGGGGCCACTTCGCCCAGAAGCGCAACCTGCTCGAGCCGGGCGACATCGAAGAAGGGCTGCGGGCTGCGGCGGCGGTCGGCGACGACCGGATCCAGCACGCGACGCAGGGCCGCGTGGTTCCGGAGTCGTTCACGCACGGCTCGGCCGAGCAGCGCATGCGCTGGTTCCGCAAGGGCCTTGACAGCGGCGACGTGCGCCAATGCGACACCTTCGCCGCGCGCACGCCCTGACGCGCCGCGCGGCCCGACCCCGGTAGCGCAGCGCCCTCGCGGGCGGCGCCATCACCGTGCCGGTCAGCGCTTCGTCGCCCCGCCGTCCGCCTGGAAGCGCACCCGGCGCACCTTTGCGTCGTAGGCGGCCTCGACGGTGGGCGTGACCTCCTCGCCCTTCGCCGTGAACACGCGTCCGCCGGCTTTCCGGCAGGCATCGCGCTCGTATTGGCAGGGCCCCATCTCCGGATGGCGGCGACAGAGCTTCTCGACGTTCTCCGGGTATTCGATCACCCGGCGCGCACCCGCGACATCGCAGGTGTAGAGCGGCCCGGGCGGCAGGTCCATCGACGGCAGAACCATCACCGGCGGCATTGTCGCAACGGGCGCGGCCGCCGGCGGAGCCGCAGCCGCCGGCACGGCCGGCACCGTTTTTGCCGCCGGTGGTGCCGTCGCCCGCGGGGGCGGAGTCGACGACTGACACGCGGCGAGTGCCAGCAGCAGAGCCGCGGCCATCGCCAGCATCCAACCCGGGGCCCGGATCGTTCTCGTGTCGATCATCCTGTCCTCTGCCTTGCCGGCCATCGCCGCGCCGACGCTACACTATCCCGACGGCGCCCGCTTGTCACAGGCTTCGTGCGCAACCTTCCCCTTCGCGGCCGCACAGTACTATCCCGCGCGACCGGCCCGCCTTACAATTGATGCTTTCCTTCGCCGATCCTCGACCATGACCTCGTATCGACCCTCCGCGCGCGCAGCACTCGCTTTCTCCATCGCCGTTGCGCTTGCCAGCCTGGCGGCCACAACCGGCGCGCAGGCGCCCGCGGCAGCGCCCGCTCCCGTGGTGCTGCCCAAGCCCGACTGCGGGGAGAAGCCCGACCACCCCGGCAAGCTGGGATCGGACAACCAGAAGCGGCAGTGGCGCAAGGACGCCAATGCCTACCTCGAATGCTTCAGCAAATACGTCACCGAACAGCGGGGGCTCGCCCAGCGCTACCAGGACGCGGCAAACGCCCTGATCGACCAGTACAACACGGCGGTCAGGGAAATGCAGGCGACCATCGACGCCGCGGCGCAATGACGGCGTCGGCGCCGGCCACCTGAAACCGGCGCCGCGAAGCATGCCCATCGCCGCCTCCGCTCTGGCGACTCGCCACGCCCCCCCGCTCGAGCACGCGCGCGCAATCGCCCAGGCGCTGCTCGAAGGCTTCGACAAGCACTACGCGCTGTTCCGCGAATGCGCGCGCGCGGCCCGACGCTACTTCGAGGCCGGCAACTGGCTCGCGATCCAGCACGTGGCCCGCGACCGGATCGACTTCTACGACCGGCGGGTGCAGGAAACCGCCGATCGCATCGCGCGGGAGTTCCGCACGGCCGGCCTCGACGGCGCGGGCAGCGATACCCTGTGGGAGCAGGTCAAGCTGCACTACATCGGCCTGCTGATCGACCACAAGCAGCCCGAATGCGCGGAGACGTTCTTCAATTCGGTGTCGGTAAAGATCCTGCACCGGGTGTACTTCCACAACCGCTTCATCTTCGTGCGGCCGGCTATCTCCACCGAGCACATCGACGCCGAACCCCCGTCGTACAAGTCCTACTACCCGGTGCAACAGGGCCTGCGCGCGGCACTGGTCGACATCGTGCTGGATCTCGGGTTCGAGCGCCATTTCGGCGATTTCCGGCGCGATCTCATCAACCTGCTCGGCGCCTTTCGCGCGCGCTTTCCGCGGCCGTTCGTCCTCGAGCGCAATCACCAGATCCAGGTGCTGTCGTCCCCGTTCTTCCGCAACCAGACCGCCTATGTCGTCGGCCGGGTCGTCAACGGCATCCACACGTATCCGTTCGTGGTGCCGGTCAAGCACGATGCGGAAGGCAAGCTGCGCTTCGACGCGCTGCTGATGGACGACGCGGATCTCGCGATCCTGTTTTCCGCGAATCGCGCGTATTTCCTGGTCGACATGGAAGTGCCGTCGGCGTACATCAACTTCCTGCGCGCCATGCTGGCCGACAAGACGGCGGCCGAGCTCTACACGATGGTCGGGCTGCAGAAGGCGGGCAAGAACCTGTTCTTCCGCGATTTCCTGCACCATCTCCGGCATTCGCGCGACAAGTTCATCATCGCGCCCGGGATCAAGGGCCTCGTGATGTCCGTGTTCACGCTGCCCTCGTATCCGTACGTGTTCAAGGTGATCAAGGACCGGATCGCCGCGTCGAAGGACACCGACCGCCAGCAGGTCAAGGACAAATACACGCTGGTCAAGCATCACGACCGCGTGGGCCGCATGACCGACGTCCTGGAATACTCCGACGTCGCCTTCCCGCGCGAGCGCTTTTCGGACGAGCTGCTGGCCGAACTGCAGGCCGTCGCGCCAACCTTGATCGAATTCGACGGCGACCACGTGGTGGTCAAGCACCTGTACATCGAGCGGCGGATGATCCCGCTCAACCTCTACCTCGAGCGCGCGGACGACGCGCAGCGGGCGCACGCGATGCGCGAGTACGGCGACGCCTTGAAGGAACTCGCCGCCGTCAACATCTTCGCCGGCGACCTGCTGTTCAAGAATTTCGGCGTCACCCGCTTCGGGCGCGTGGTCTTCTACGACTACGACGAGATCGATTACCTGACCGACTGCGTTTTCCGGCGGATACCGTCGCCACCGCCGGATTACGACGAGATGGCGAACGACGTCTGGTATCCCGTCGGCCCCAAGGACATCTTTCCCGAGGAGTTCGCGACGTTCCTGCTGACCGATGCGAAAACCCGCGAGTGCTTCCTCTGTTGCCACGCCGATCTGCTCGACGCGCAATGGTGGCAGGCGATGCAGCGCGAAATCCGGTCCGGACGGATGGTCGAGGTGCTGTCCTATCCGGAAAGCGCGCGGTTTCGCCAGCGGCGGCCCGTGGACGCTGTCCTGCCTGCGATACGGTAATATCGCCCCGCGGGCCGGACGCTCCCGGCCCTTGCCCCTGACGAGACCGCGTTCGGCCCCACCACCATGCCGCCCGACCCCAAGCCACGCGCGACGCGTGTGCCGGCCGCCATCGTCACCGCGCTGGCCATCGCCGCGCTCGCGGCCTGCGAGAGCTCCCCCAGCAAGGAAGCGCTGGAAGCCGCGAGAAACACCTTCGCCTGCCAGCTCGCGGGCGAGCGCATCGTCATTCGCTTCGATTCGGACGAAGCCCGCATCCTGATGCCCGGCGGCGACCGGGTGAACCTGTATCAGATCCCGTCCGGGTCCGGCGTCCGCTATACGAACGGACAGATGGAGCTTCGCGGCAAGGGCACGGAACTGCAGCTGATCCGCGACGGCACGCTCACGGCGCTCGATGGCTGCAAACCCTATGCACCGCCGACCTGAGATCGGCCGGTGACGGTCGCGGCAGCGCTGTCGGCGATCCGGCGCGTCGGCGTCATCGGCACCGGCGCCATGGGCGGCGGCGTCGTGCAGAGCCTCGTGCGCGCCGGAGTTGCCACGTCGGCACGCGATATTCGTGCCGAGGCGCAGGCCGCCGCCGTGCGCAGCGGTGCCGCGCCGTGCACCTCGCCCGCCGAGCTGGCGCGCACCTGCGACGCGATCATCCTGCTCGTCGTGGATGCCGGAGAGATCGAGACGGTGCTGTTCGGCGCCGACGGCGCGGTCGCGGCGCTGGCGCCCGGCGCGATCGTCGTCGCCTCGTCGACGGTCGACCCCGCGTTCCCCGCCACGCTCGCGCCACGGCTTGTCGCCTCCGGCATCGCGCTGCTGGACGGGCCGGTGTCGGGCGGGCCGGCCAAGGCCGCCGCCGGCACGATGACGATGATGGTCTCCGGTGATCCGGCGGCGCTGCAGCGAATGCGCCCGGTTCTCGAAGCCATCACCGGCAAGTTGTTCGCGGTGGGCCCGCGCGCCGGCGACGCTTCGGCGTTCAAGATCGTCAACAACCTGCTCGCCGCCGCCAATCTCGCGGCTGGTGCCGAAGCGATGGTCATGGCGGCTCGCGCCGGGCTCGATCCGCAGCTGGCGTTCGACGTCATCAGCGCGAGCTCCGGCGGGAGCTGGATCTTCGCCGACCGGATGGCGCGCGCGCTCGCCGGCGACTATGCCCCGCGCGCGGCGACGAAGATCCTGACCAAGGATGTCGGCATTGCCGCCGCGTTCGCGCAGCGCCTGGGTGTCGATGCGCCGTTCGCGCGCGCCGCGCACGCCGCCTTTCTCGATGCGCTCGCCGCCGGCTATGGCGAGGAAGACGACGCGGCCCTCCTCAAGCGCGCCGCCGACCGGGCGGGCATTCCGCCGCCCCGTAACACCCCGTAGCCCAGGTTGAGCGAACACGAAACCCCGGGGCCGTCGCGCGCGTTGGCCGCAGGTTTCGCTCACGCAATACTCGGGTGCGGCAACAATCGGAAGGGCCTGGAAATGGAAATGAAAAAACTGACCGGCGGCAATCTGCGTGCCGCCGGCCACGACGATCGCCGCCGCGTGCTGGTGGTCGAACTCACGGCCGGGACATTCGAGTATTCCGGCGTCACCGCCGAAACGTACCGCCGGATGGTAACGGCGTCGTCGCCGTGGAGTTTCTTCCGCGATAACATCGACGAAGAGTACCCGGCCAAGCGGGTGCGCTAGCCCGGCCGGAGGGCGAGGCCGCCGCCCCGCCCCCCCCTGCGTTCCCCGCGCGGTTCTCCGCGGGGCCCATGCAGCCGATTACTGAATCGTGAGCTTCCTGCCCGCGACGCCGGCCTTCCTGGCGAGCGTCAGTTCGAGGATGCCATTCTCGAATCGCGCGCTGCTCGCGGCCTCGTCCAGATCGACCGGAAGCGTGAAGCTCCGGCAGACGCTCCCGTAGTGCCGTTCCCGGCGCAGCAGCTGATCGCCATCCTTCGGTGCGAACTCGCGCTTCACCTCGGCGCCGATCGTGACCTGGTTGCCCTCGATCGTCACCTGAATGTCGTCCTTCTTCGCGCCGGGCATCTCCGCGTGGACCACATACCCCTTCTCCTGCTCGGTCACATCCATCTTGATGCTCACCGGCGAGGGCGTGGCCGCGCGGACAGGCCGGAAGCAGCCGCGGAAGAGCTCGTCCAACCCGGCGTCGCGGAACGCGTCGTACGCAATCAGCTTGTTCATCGTCAATCTCCTTGGGTATCGATGCGGATCGGCCGGCGACTCCGGTTGCCAAGCAGGTCGGGGTCCCGCTGCCGTGCAGCCTAGTTGAGGGCCGCCGCCACAGTTTCAACCCCCGCTGCCAAATCTTGACGCCGGTCAATCCACCCCCGACGGCGAACGCGGCAGCCGTCAATCTCTGCCATACTCTTTTTTGCCGACGCCACATTGATGGAATCGATCCCATGACATCCCGGACCTTGACCCCGGCCGATCTAGGCCAGATCAAAGCCGCCCTCGAAGCGCGCCGCACCACGCTGCGCACCGAGGTGAAGGCACAAATGCAGGGTAGCGGCGACGAACGCGTCGTCGGCCTGCGCAACCGGCTGGACGAAACCGACGACTGGGCGGTGGCCGATTCCCTGGCGGAACTCGACATCGCCGGCGTGCGGCACGCGCTCGGTGAATTGAATGACGTCGAAGCGGCGCTGACGCGGATGCGCGACAGCAGCTACGGCGTGTGCACGGACTGCGGCGACGCAATCGCGCCGGCGCGACTCGCCGCCTATCCGACCGCGACCCGCTGCATCGAATGCCAGCAGACCTTCGAGGCACGGCCAGGACGACCGGCCTGAGAGGCTGAGAGTCTTTCGATCATGCCCGCTCATGACGCCAGAAGACGCCCGCTCGTCGTTGCCAATGCTCGCCATAGCCCGAGCTATGGCTGCGCTTTGCGCCTCGATCGGCCGCCTTCTGGCGCGCTGCTCGGGCACGCTCGAAAAACTCTCAGCCTCTGAGGCATTGCGTAGGCTCCTGGAAGCCTGGGTTGGGCGGAGCGAAACCCGGGCGGTTGTGGCCATTGCCGCAACGCCCCGGGGTGCGCATTCGCGCAACCCGGGCTACGCCGACGCAGAACGAACTCCGCCGCCGGGCGCATGGCGCTTGATCCAGGCAAAGAACTCCCGATACCACAGGCGCGAGTTCTGCGGCTTCAGGATCCAGTGGTTCTCGTCGGGGAACCAGAGCAGTCGCGCCGCCACGCCCTTAGCCTTCAGCGTGTCGTAATACTGGAGCGCCTGCGTCGCCGGAACCCGGTAGTCCTGCTCGCCGTGAATCACGAGCGTCGGCGTCCTGGCGCGCCTCACATGGTGATGCGGCGATTGCCGCATCACCCGCGCCGCGGCCTCCCAGTGGAACCCACCGAGTTCGGGGCCCAGAAAACCATAGCCGTCGGTCGCCATCATGCTGACCCAGTCGTAACAGCCCGCGTGACAAACGTACGCCTTGTAGCGGTCGGTGTGGCCGTTCATGTAGGCGACCATGAATCCGCCGTAGCTGCCGCCGGTGGCCACGAGCCGGCGGCGGTCGATGTAGCCCTGCCGCAGCAGGTGGTCGGTGGCGGCCTCGACGTCGGCAAATTCCTTCTCCCCATAGCGACCGATGATCGACTCCACCCCTTGCTGTCCGAAGCCCGACGACCCGTGGTAATTGACGCCGACGACGACGTAACCGTGACCGGCGAACACCTGCGCGTTCCAGCGGAAGTGCCAGCCGTCGGTATGCGCGGCGTGCGGCCCGCCATGGATCGAATGCAGCAGTGGCCACTTCTTCTTCGGGTCGAAGTTCGGCGGATAGGTGACCCACACCTGGACCGGCTCGCCGCCCCAGCCTTTCACACTGAATTCCCGCACGGTCCCCAGCGCGTGGCGCGCGAGCAACGGGCGGTTGATCGCCTCGATCGAACGCAGGCCGGTGCCATCGGCACGGCATGCGAACAGCGCCGGCGGATACGAGGCGGTCGCGCGCTCGAATGCCAGCACGCCGCCGTCGCGCGACTGCACGAAACCGTCGATCGTGCCGCCCGGCGCCAGCAGCGACGGCGTCGTCGCGGCGGCCTTCGCGGCCCCGGTCTGCCGCAGGGACGGATCGACCGGCAGCCGCCAGATTCCCTGGCGGCCCTGGTCCTCCGCCGTGAACAGCAGCGCCGCACCGTCCGCTGTCCAGGCCACGTGCGTGGTCGCCCGGTCATACCCGGGTGCCAGCTTCCGCATGCGCCCACCCGCGCGCAGGAGGAGCGTCAGGTGCCCCTGGTCGTTGTAGATCCGCCGCGTGTCGTAGCTGTGGAACACGAGTGCGCGGCCATCGGGCGAATAGCTCGGGTGCGCATCGGATGTGTTCGTCCCTTGCGTCACCACGCGCTTGCGGCGCCTGGCGAGACCGACGATCACGATATCCGTCTGGTTCATCATCTGCGGTTCGGCGGCGAGGTCCGCGGTCAGCGCGAGCTCCTGCCCGTCCGGCGCGATGTCGAAGTCGTCGGCCGACGGATCCCACGGCGGCAGCGCGAGTCCGGTACCGGCCAGCGCGTCGCGGCAGCGCCCGGTCGCGACGTCGCAGATGAACACGTGCGGCTCCCGGCCGTCGGTGAGCCAGTGATCCCAATACCGGAACTCGGCGCGCTCGGTGACGTGCGCCTTCACCTTGGCGTCCTTTCGTTCCTTCGCGCGCCTCGCCTGAAGCGCCGGGGTCGCGAGATCGGGCCAGACCCAGGAAATGAACGCGACGCGCTTGCCATCGGCAAACCACTTGGGCGATGCACACCCGCCGGCGAGCCGTGTCAGCCGTCTGGCCTCGCCGCCATCGGGCGCAATGAGGTAAAGCTGCGGCTCCTCGTCGTCCTTGCGTTTCGCCGTGAACGCGATGAAACGGCCGTCGGGGGACCACTTCGGGTTGCTGTCCTTGTCGCCACCGGTAAGCCGGCGCGCCTTGATCTCTTTGCCGCGGGCAGGAGCGCGCGCGGTCCCCAGTCCGGTCGGAAAGAGCCAGAGTTCCGTGCGACTGTCGTTGCTGTCCATGTCGTACGCGGTGACGGCAGCGCAGGCCGATACGCCATCCGGCGAGAGCGTCGGCGTGCCGATGCGTTTCAACGCCCACAGCGCTTCCACGGTCAGGGGCGCGTGCGGAGACGCCCGCCTGCCGCGCGCAGCAGGCGGGCGATCGATGGAACCGGGCATGCTCGTGTCCTTCTGGTTACAATGTGTCTCTCGATTCTACGCCGCGCCGCGAGTTGGGATCGGTGCGGCCCGCCGCGCGACGACACCTTCGACAAGGATTGCCATGAACTACCGCCGGCTCGGCGCCTCCGGTCTCAAAGTGAGCGAACTCTCGTTCGGCTCGTGGGTCACGTACGGCAACCAGATGGACACCGGCGTCGCCCGCGAATGCATGGCCGCTGCCCACGACGCCGGCGTCAACTTCTTCGACAACGCCGAGGTGTACGCGCACGGGCAGTCGGAAGTGATCATGGGCGAGGCGTTCGCGAAGCTCGGCTGGCGCCGCTCGTCGTACATCGTTTCGACCAAGTTCTTCTGGGGCATCAACGACGGCCCGAACGAGAAGAACACGCTCAACCGCAAGTACCTGATGCAGGCCATCGACGCCTCGTTGCAGCGGCTCAAGCTCGACTACGTGGACATCGTGTACTGCCACCGGTCGGATCCCGAAACGCCGATCGAGGAAACGGTCCGCGCGATGCACGACATGATCGCGTCCGGCAAGGCGGTCTATTGGGGAACGTCGGAATGGAGCGCCGCGGAAATCATGGCGGCATGGCATGTCGCCGAACGCCACCATTTGCACAAGCCCGTTACCGAGCAGCCCCAGTACAACCTGCTGCATCGCGATCGCGTCGAGAAGGAGTACGCGCGGCTCTACCGCGACATCGGCCTCGGCGCCACCACGTGGAGCCCGCTCGCGTCGGGGCTGCTCACCGGCAAGTACGGCGCCGGAATTCCGGCCGATTCGCGCGGCGCGCTCAAGGGGTACGAATGGCTCGCCGAGCGGCTGTCCAATCCCGCCGAAAGCGCGATCGTGAAGCGGCTCGCGCCGATTGCCGGCGATCTCGGCTGCACGCTGGCGCAGCTCGCGCTCGCGTGGTGCCTCAAGAATCCGCACGTGTCGACGGTGATCACCGGCGCCAGCCGCCCGGCCCAGGTGACCGAAAACATGAAGGCACTCGGGGTTGTCGGGCAACTCGATGCCGGCGTCATGGCGCGGATCGAGGCCGCGCTCGTCCCGGCGTGACCGGCGCCGCACCCGCCGTGTGCCGGCGCTGCTGCCCCGGCGCGCAGGCGCCGGCACCGCGCTCCCTTGCCGGACGGAAATGTCCACGATGAGGCCACGGCAATGAATCCGCTCTCCGCCTGGCAGGAGGAGCAACGCTCGGCGTTCCTGTACCGCGTCTGCGCCGCAGCGGAGGACGTCGGGGCGCGTGCCGAACTGTTCCGCCGCCTCGCCCTGGAAGCCGAAGCGCAGGCCGCGATCTGGTGCGGACAGCTGACCGCGCACGGCCGCCCGGTACCGCCGCCCTATGAACCCGACCTGCGAACGCGCATCGTCGCGAAGATGGTCCGCACGGTGGGGCCGGGGCGGCTGCGCGCCGTGCTGGCGGCAATGAAAGTGCGCGGGATGTCGGTGTACGGCACGCCGCAGGTGCGCGACGCCGGACACGCGCTGCCAACGGCGGCCTCGGGCATCGAGCACCGGCATCGCGGACTCGGGGGTGGCGGCAACCTGCGCGCGGCGGTCTTCGGCGTCAACGACGGCCTGGTGTCCAACGCGAGCCTCATTCTCGGCGTCGCAGGCGCGAGCACGGATCCGCAGGTCGTCCTGCTCACCGGCGTCGCAGGCATGTGCGCCGGCGCGTTCGCCATGGCCTCCGGCGAATACGTTTCCGTGCGCTCGCAGCGGGAGCTGTTCGAGCACCAGATCGCCCTCGAGCGCGACGAGCTGCAGCAGTATCCGGAGGCGGAGGCACAGGAACTGGCGCTGATCTATGCGGCGAAGGGCCTGCCGATGGCGGAGGCCACGCGCCTGGCGCAGCAGATCATCGCCGACCCCGAGCACGCGCTCGACACGCTGGCGCGCGAGGAGCTCGGGCTCAACCCCGACGAGCTCGGCTCGCCCTGGGGGGCGGCAATATCGTCGTTTCTTTCGTTCGCGGCAGGCGCGCTGTTGCCGCTCGCACCCTTCATCCTCGCGCCGGGCCCGCGCGCGCTGCCGATCGCGATCGCGGTCACCGCCCTCGCACTGTTCGGCGTCGGCGCGCTGCTGTCCCTCTTCACGGGTCGCCATGCGCTCTATTCGGGCCTGCGCATGCTGCTGCTGGGCGCCCTCGCGGGCGGCATCACTTACCTCGTCGGGCATTTCGCGGGAGTCAGCATTGGCTGAGGTGCGCCCCGACGAGCGCGGCGTGCTGCGCTTGAAGCACGGGCGGGAAAAATCGCTTCGCCATCGGCATCCCTGGGTCTTCTCCGGCGCAATCGATGCGGTCGAGGGCGATCCGGTGTCCGGCGACACGGTCCGCATTGTCGCGGCGGACGGCACCGTTCTCGCCCGCGCCGCCTTTTCGCCGGACTCGCAGATCCGCGCCCGAGTGTGGAGCTTCGACGCGCGCGCGACCATCGACGCGGCGTTCATCCGGCAACGGATCGAGCGCGCCGTGGCGGCGCGTGCGTCAATGCAGGACGCGAGCCACACCGGATGCCGGCTGCTCCACGGCGAATCCGACGGGTTGCCCGGCATCATCGCCGACCGCTACGGCGAAGTCGTCGTCGTCCAGCTGTCGTCCGCCGGCGCCGAGCGCTGGCGCGACGCGATCGTGGAGGTGCTGGCGGCTGTCCCCGGGGTCGCGTGCATCGTTGAGCGGTCGGACGCGGAAGTGCGCGCGCTGGAAGGGCTGGTTCCGCGAACCGGCGTGGTGCGCGGCGAATTGCCCGCACCCGTGGCCTTCGTCGAGGACGGCCTGACCTACCACGTCGATGTCGTGACCGGGCAGAAGACCGGCTTCTATCTCGACCAGCGCGACAACCGCCGCGCGATCCGGGCGCTCGCGACCGGCCGCGAGATGCTCAACGTGTTCTGTTACACCGGCGGTTTCACGCTGTCCGCACTCGCCGGTGGCGCCGCGCGCGTCACGTCGCTCGACAGTTCGCAGCGCGCGCTGGCGCTCGCGCGCGAGAACCTCGCGCTCAATCCGACACTCGCAGGCGAGCGCGCGGAATGGCTCGAGACGGACGCCTTCGCGGCGCTGCGCAAGATGCGCGACGCCGCGCGGTCGTTCGATCTCGTCGTGCTCGACCCGCCGAAATTCGCGCCGACGGCGGCGCACGCCGAGCGTGCCGCGCGCGCCTACAAGGACGTCAACCTGTGGGCGCTGAAGCTGTTGCGTCCGGGTGGCCTGCTGGCGACGTTTTCGTGCTCGGGCGGCATCGATGCCGCGCTGTTCCAGAAGATCGTCGCCGGCGCGGCGCTTGATGCGCACGCCGACGCGACGATCGTCGGCCGCTTCGGTCCCAGCGCCGATCATCCGATCGGCCTGGCGTTTCCTGAGGGCGACTATCTCAAGGGCCTGCTGATCCGCAAGGGCACGTAGCGGATCCGCGCCGCGGGCGATCCCGAACAACAGCAGGCATTTCGCCGATTTGGGGGAATCCGATTTCGTGCCCGGCGCGGGCAAGGCCCGGGGCGGGTCGCTGATCGTGCCCGGCGCGGGCGAGGCCCGGGGCGCGGGCGCGATCCGGCGCAAGCAGTGGGTCGACTGCGCGGGACGGCTCGCGGCAGCCGGTCAACACACGACCGGCGGGCCGCGA